>ENA-UOOE01002070-UOOE01002070.1-fermentation-metagenome-genome-assembly--contig:-NODE-2070-length-15166-cov-4.388459_pt1 | contig 15166 bp, 14 predicted proteins | sample MGYA00245776_ERZ724021 | MGnify/ENA primary metagenome ERZ724021 (study PRJEB28704, sample SAMN03018321) | fermentation metagenome | biome: anthropogenic terrestrial biome; feature: soil; material...
AGAGGGGAGGAATGGATTTGAAGAAGACATATGTTTTAGATACAAATGTTATTCTGTATTCACCTGGAGCTATGCTATCTTTTGGAGATAATGATGTGGTTATACCTGAAGTTGTATTAGAAGAATTAGATGATTTTAAAAAAGATAAAAGCGATCTAGGAGTTAGTGCAAGACATGCAGCTAGATTAATAGATTACTTTAGAAAAAAAGGAAAGCTTAATAAAGGGGTAGAGCTGCCAGGTGGTGGAAAGCTTAGGGTTGAGATGAATCATTATGATACTCAGATACCACCAGCTTGGGACAGAAGCAAACCGGATAATAGAATAATACAAGTATGTAAAGGTCTTAAGGAGCGAGGAGAAAATACTTGCTTGATAACCAAGGATATTTTTGAAAGAATTAAAGCCGATATAATAAATATAAATGTGGAAGATTTTTATGAAAAAGTTGTGCCAGAAGATGACAGCCAATATACAGGCAGGATAGATGTATATACTTCGAAGGACAATATAACAAATTTTTATAAAGATAAATATATAGAACTGGATAAAGTTAGCTGTTATGATGAGAGTACTGAGGAATATTTTTTCCCAACCTTATATGTTAATGAATTTGTTATAATACATTGTCTTGAAAATCCTAAACAAACCGCTTTGGGAAGATTTGATGGTAAAAAAATTGTACAACTTTATTTTAAAGATAGTACACCTTTGGGTATAACTCCCAGAAATGTAGGGCAAAAATTTATGCTGGAAGCACTGCTCACAGATGCCAATAAAGCACCTCTTGTAATAATAAAAGGACCTGCAGGAACAGCAAAAACTTTGTTTTCACTGGCAGTAGGACTTCATAATATAATAGAGGAAAATAAAGAAAATTATAGAAAAATGCTAATTTGCAGGCCCAATGTTACCATGGATGAAGACATAGGCTTCCTTCCAGGTACAGAGCAGGAGAAGATATCCCCTTTTATGAGGCCTATTTTGGATAATTTAGAAATACTGGTGGACTCAGACGAAAAGGAAAGATATAAAAATGAGAAAGAATTAGAGGACAAGATCCATGAACTATTTGATAGAAGAATTATAACCACAGAAGCTGTAGGGTATTTAAGAGGGCGTTCTATTGTTAGAAATTGGCTTATAATCGATGAAGCGCAAAATTTAACACCTAAGCAGGTGAAAGCCATTATAACTAGAGTGGGGGTTGGCACTAAACTATTATTAGTGGGAGATCCTGAACAAATAGATCAGGCATTTTTAGACTCCAGATCCAATGGATTATGTTATGCATCAGAAAAAATGAAAGGAAGCAGTCTTTGTTATCAGGTTACTTTAAAGCATGATGAATGTGAAAGATCTCCTCTGGCATATGAGGCTTCTAAAAAATTGTAATTTGTATTTATATATTTATAAAGATACTAAATTATATGTTTGTCTAAAAAGTTAAAGGACATGCAAATTTAGTATCTTTTTTGAGTGCTTTTTACAAAATATTCATTGTGGTATAAAATTATTTCTATTTAAAATTTTTATCATTTATTGTACAATATTGAAGAGTATATTTTTAATTTAGGTACATAATTTTAGAAAGGAAGAGTTTTAATATATGAAAAAAAGAGAAACTGGAGGTAAAAAAAAGAAGTCATTTTGGAAACTTGTAATTTGTTTTTTGTTGTTTGAATTTATATTTACAGGTGTGACAGCTCCTTTTTTAGTATTTTATGGTCCTTTTGATAATATAAAGAGGACTATTGTAGGTGCTGCCATGACAACTTTAAGCCATCAGTATATTGCAAAACTATTTTTGTCAGATAATGAAATAAAGAAGATATTGAGTGGAAATACAGCAGAACAAATACAGCAAGATGATTCGGGAACTCTGGAGTTTAAAAATGAACATGACAGCAGCATAGAAGTAGAAGAAGTAGATGGTGGTAAAAAATTTAAGGGATATATGCTTATAGTACATGATCCTACTAGAGTTAAGGTAGGCTATAGCAAGAAGTTAGAAGTATCAGGAGAACTTACAAGCAAGATTGCAAAAGATAATAATGCTGTAGCGGCCATAAATGGAGGAGGATTTACAGATAGATCTTCTGAAGATAGTGAGTGGACCGGTACTGGTGGAAAACCTACAGGCATACTTATGAGTAAAGGTAATATCATATCTAATGATATAAATGATGATGATCAAAGAACTCAGGTAATGGCAATTACAAATAAAGGACAGCTTCTTGTGGGAAGTTACAGCTTAAATGAAATGAAAGAAAAGGGGATTACAGAAGCTATATCTTTTGAACCTGCACTAGTGGTAAACGGAAAAGGAACCATAAAATCTGGGGATGGAGGATGGGGAATTGCCCCTAGAACTGCTATAGGTCAAAGAGAGGATGGTTCTATGCTGTTTCTTGTTATAGATGGAAGGCAGACTAAAAGTATAGGGGCCTCTCTAAAGGATGTCCAAAATATAATGCTTGAATATGGTGCTGTAAATGCTATAAATTTAGATGGAGGTTCTTCTTCTACTATGTATTATGAAGGAGAAATAATAAATAATCCCTGCGATCCTTTAGGTGAAAGATCAATACCTTCCATTGTCTATGTAGAGAGATGAAGGTACTAATATGACTATTAAAAGGGGAGTACAAGATGAAAATTTTTAAAAGAACTGTTATTTGGATCGCGGTATCCTTGATAATACAATTTGCAGGACTGCTTTATATAAATAATTACTTTTTATCTTCTGAAATAAAATTAAAAACTAAAAAAATTGTAAAAAGTGAACCTAAAAAATCAGAAGTTGAAATAAAGGTTCCAGAAGATGCTGAAGATATCAAGGTATCCTTTGACGGCAGATATTTATCATACTGTGAGGATAATACTTTAAAAGTAGTGGATTCAAAAACTGGTGATGAGAAAAACTTGAAATTTGAAGATGGGGTTCAGGTATCTTTTTATAAGTGGCTTCAAGATAGAAATAGGCTACTTATTGCTGAAAAAGAAGATTCACAGAAAGGTTCAAAATTTGAATTGTCTTATTATGAAGTGGATAAGGATATAAAGGAAAATATAAAAGAATTAGACTGGTCAGACACGGGAGCTAAAATTGATAATATACAGGAATCGCATCTTACTAATGTAATATATATTAAAATGGAAAGCAGAGGTATGAGAACCACTATATACAGATTGGATATAAATAAAAGTGTGGAAAAAACACCTGTAAATTCTTATATGGTGGGTGAGATAGGAATTTTATATCTTCAGGATAAATTAATATATGAAGATAGTGTACATAATGATATATATATAACTGATGAAGATGAGCCACTTACTATTCATGGAATTGAAAATAAACCCGTATGGGTAGGAATAGATGAAAATGATAGAATATATATAGGAGACGAAAAAGATGGCAAGATATCAAATATATATTGTGGAACCATAGATTCTGTTAAATATGATTATCAAAATATAAATTTAAATCAATTTGTAGACAAAAAAAATGTATTTGTAATGCCTTCTGGAAAGATATATATAAACAATGCTCTGGAAGGAATTGTTGAAGAGGTGGGAAGTGGAAAACAATATACATATAAAGGGAATTTTATAGGAATATATGATGGGGGAATCGCCTCCATAAGTAATGGAAAGTTAGAAAAAAAGCTATTGAATTAGTTAAAAAGAAGGGATGAAATCATTTGAATGAAAAAATACTGGAAAAAATACTTATTATACCAGCTATACTTATAGGTCTTACCTTTCATGAATTTGCACATGCAGTTGTAGCAGATAGACTGGGAGATAAAACTCCCAAATTTCAAGGAAGGCTCACTTTAAATCCATTTGCACATGTGGATATTATAGGATTTATAATGATATTGCTGGTAGGATTTGGTTGGGCTAAACCTGTTGAAATAAATCCAGGTGCTTTTAGAAATAGAAGTAAAGATGATTTAAAAGTTTCCATTGCAGGACCTCTGGCTAATTTAATAATAGCCTTTTTAGCGGCTATTTTAACAGTAGTTATATATAGATTTGGACTATTGTCCATGGAATTTACTTCAATTTCCAATATAATAATGAAAATTATTTTATATGTTATAAACATAAATTGCATGTTGGCTGTATTTAATTTAATACCCTTACCGGGATTGGATGGATTTCACATATTAAAAGATTTATTTCCTTCAATATTTTATAGAATATCAGATACGGTATATAGGTATCAGTTGATTATACTGGTATTGTTTGTAGCTACACCGTTAGCTACATATTTGGTAGGTATTCCATCCAATATGTTATATCACATGTTTATTAATATAGCTAAGGGTATATTTTAATTAATAACTGCATAAAACTTCCAATAAGTTGAATTGGAAGTTTTATTTTTAGTTAATAGTTGAAAAATAACTGTTGATTTCTTCGAAGATAGATTGAACTCCATTTCCCCAATTTGTATCTTCGGCATATTTTTTTCCTATCCATATAAAGGGGTTGTTTTCCTCGGGCCTATTTTCAGATAAATTTATAATTGTATTAGCTGCTATTTTTGATGAATCACTTATGTTGGTATTATATTCCTGCCAGCTGTGATATACATTAAAAGGATTATTCGCTACCTTGTATGCATAGGTGGTATTTATAGGTATGAAATTTTGTTCTTGTCCAGTTATAGCAAAGAGTAAAATAGGATTTAGGTTGAATTCTTTTGCAGTAGTCATTATAGTAGAAAAGTAAGGTTCTTTGCATAAAAGTGAATTGCGACTACTTAAAAAGATTTTTAATTTACGCGTATCTACTTTTTGGTATTTTAAATATTCAGGAAGATATTTATTGGGATGTTTTTTACTATAATCCTCTAAAGTCACTTCTTCAATAAGATTTTTTATGTATATACTATTTTTTTCAGAGGATGAAATAAGAGAAAAAGAGGTCTTTAGAAGATTTTCTCCGTAAAAAGGTTGTCCTATTATCTCAAAAATTAATATAACAATCAATATAGCAAAAATTAAAATTTTTTTATTTAATTGGAAATCCTTCATTATTTTAATTGATTCACCAGGCATAGTTATGTGTGTATTTAAATTTGAGGATATACCTGAATAAACAGCATTAACTTTTGGCAGAATTATTTTTATATTTTGTGAGACAGTGTCATGTGGTTTACTTACATATATATTTAAGTCATTCTCATTGATTTTATTTTTTATGTGTGCATTTATCCATCTGAGGATTTCTTTTCTAAAATTTTGTTTTAAATATTCATTTTTCATGCAGCAGTTAAATGCATCGTACATAAAAATAGAAGTCTTATTTTGAGAAAAGGTACTTCTTAAAATATCCATTTTTATAGTTTGTCTATATTCTTTTGGAAGTTCTTTTAGATTTGAATCTAAAATATTATGTATAGTGTTAGAAAGCATTTTTGCTTTCTCTTTAGAATCAGCTCTGGAGTACTTTTTATTAATATAGTTTTTAAGAATTTTTATATCATCAGCAGCAATTATTTTTTTGTTTTTAAGTTCTTCTACAAAGTATTCCATAATTTTCACAACCTGAATATAAATTAGTATAATATAAGTACTTATAATTATCGTATATTGTAGAAATAGCTTTAATAATACACAAAAAATTTTAAATAAAAGAAAGGAATTTTCAAATTATGAGGCTGAGAAAAAAATGGTGGGCTAGACCTGAGATGGAGGCTAGTAACCTGACTGTAATAAATCCTTGTCAATGTAAAGGAAAGTGGAAGGATGAATTTAAAAATAATGGAGAAATATATTTGGAATTGGGTTGTGGAAGAGGTAAATTTTTATGTACACAGGCTCTAAGTAATAAACATATAAATTACATTGGAATTGATTTAAAGGATGAAGTTTTAATTTATGCACTGAAAAAGGTTGTAGAAGCTGAAGCTAAAAATATAAGGATAATACCTATGAATATATCAAAAATTGAAGATGTTTTTGATAGAGATGAGGTAGGAAGGATATACATAAATTTCTGTAATCCCTGGCCAAAAAAGAGGCAGAAGAAAAGGAGGCTTACCCATACTGGATTTTTGAATATTTATAAAAAGTTTCTAAAGCCTAAAAGTGAGATATGGTTTAAAACAGATGATAGGGGGCTTTTTCAGGAATCCCAGCAGTATTTTGTGGAAAGTGGATTTACTATAGATTATATAACTTATGATTTGCATAATAGTAATTTTGATAAGAATGTAGTTACAGAGTATGAGGAGAAGTTTACTAATCTAGGAATGAAAATTATGTTTTTAATAGCCAGGATGTTGTAGACAATAAATAAATCTTTAAAGAATATACGGGGATGTCCCCTATGAAATATAAAAGTTATGTTTGAATTACAACAGTAGATTTTAAACAATTATTTTTTATAGAAATAAATACTTTTCTAGGTTATAATTAATTTACTACAAAATTGTTATTTCAGTATTGTGCTTACAAGTAAATATGAATTTACTATTATTTTAGGAGGATGTACTGTGGCAAATTTCTATGCTGTTAAACAGGGACGGAAACCAGGGGTTTATAATACCTGGGCTCAATGTGAAGAACAGATAAAGGGTTTTTCTGGTGCTAAATATAAGAAGTTTACTAACCGTGAAGAAGCTGAAATATTCGCAGGACTTATGAATAAGAAAAATGATGTCAATGAAAATATGGAGGATGAAAATACTAAACAGGAGTGTGATACTCTTTATGCCTATGTAGATGGTTCTTTTAATAATAAAGAAAAAGTGGCAGGTTATGGTCTGGTTTTGGTAAAAAATGATCAGGTTATTTTTAAAGATCTGGGGGCATTTAGAAGTATGGAGATGAATGAAAGTAAAAATGTTTTTGGAGAAATAAGAGGAGCATTAAAAGCCGTCGAATTGGCCATTGCAAATGACTTTAAAGAGATAACCATAGTTTATGACTATATGGGAATTGAATGTTGGGCCAAAGGTGAATGGAAAGCCAATAAGATATTGACAAGGGATTATAAAGAATTTATGCAAAAATACATGAAAAAAATAAATATAAAATTCAAAAAGGTTAAAGCCCACTCTGGAGAAGACAAATATAATGATATGGCTGATTTACTGGCTAAAAGAGCTGTAGGGATTAAAGTTTGATAAAATGTGGGGTGATTAATGTGGAATATTTATTAAAAACTAAAAAGGAACAGGAATTTATAGACATAACAGGTCTGGTGAAAGAAACTGTAAGGAAGAATAATGTAAAAGATGGCATAGTTGTAATTTTTGTTCCCCACACCACTGCGGGAATTACAATAAATGAAAATGCCGATCCTGATGTTGTAAGTGATATTTTGGCAGGGTTAAACAAAGCATTCCCAGAGCAAAATGAATACCTACATATTGAAGGTAATTCTCATGCTCATATAAAGGCATCATTAATGGGTTCGACCTGTAATGTTATTATTGAAAATAGAGAATTGAAATTGGGAACATGGCAGGGTATTTATTTTTGCGAATTTGATGGACCAAGAAATAGAAAAGTTTATATAAAGGTATTGAGATATATATAATTATATTAAAAAAGACTTATCTTAAAAATTGATAAGTCTTTTTATTCAAAATCTATACCTGCCAGTTTAATGAGATATTTAGCATTTCTGGTAGTGGATATTCCTTCTCGAATTTTGTAGTCAAATTTTAATTTATTATTTAAATAGTATTCTTGAAAGTGATAATTTTTAATTCTAGGATATTCTTTTTCTAAACTGCACAGTTCCAAGTCATGGGTGGAAATGAGTCCTGATGCCCCTTGTTCACCCAATTGTTTTATTAATGCCTTAGCTCCAAGATGTCTATCAATAGAATTAGTGCCTTTAAATAACTCATCTAGAAGGAAAAATACTTTTGTAGTTTTCTTTACATTCTTAACAATCATTTTTATCCTTAATATTTCTGCATAAAAGGAGGATATATTGTTTTCTAAATCATCTCTTATTCTCATGCAGGTGAATATTTCCATAAATGAGCATTGGAATTTTTTTGCACATACCGGAGCACCAATGTAACTTAGTACTAAATTTAAACCTACAGTTCTTAGAAAAGTACTTTTACCAGACATATTTGAACCTGTTATTAATAAAATATTTTTTTTATTATTTATTGTAATATTATTACATACTCTTGTATCCCCTAAAAGAGGATGACCTAATTCAGTGGCTTTGAGTACATAAGTCTTATCTGAAATTAAAGGCATATCCCAATTTGGATTATCATAAATAATATTTGAAATACTATTTAATGCTTCAAATTGTCCTATGGTATTAAACCATTTTTCCAGATTATTGCCCGATTTAACTCTCCATTTTTCAAATTCTACTATACACTGATAATCCCATAGAAATAATATATTAAGGATTATAGACAACATATTTTTTCTATCAGATACTTTATTATATACAGCAGATAGTTTTTTTATGGATTTTACTGCAGATATATTTTTAGAAGTAAATAGATTATTTTTTAATTGTTTCAAGTAACTGCTTTTAAAATCTTTTTCCTCAATTAAAGTTAACATTTTTGAATATATAGTTATACTATTTTTGTATTTATAAAGACTTTTAAAGGTAGTATTTCTTTTTTTTACATCTATAAATAAAAGTGATATTTGAATGATAAGCATAATGTAGGGCAACTTAAAACTTATCAAGGAAGTACCATAAGATAAAATCATTAACATTAATGTTAAAAAAGGCAGTAATTTAATTGTAAAAGCAAACCAGGATTTTATATATAACTCATTTCTATCTTTTCCCCATTTATATAATTCTTTAGGGCTAATGGGTTCTGAAGGAATAACCATTGCTTCAGCTTCAAATAGCTGACGCCATTTTAAATCCACAGCTAACTCCTGTAATGATTCTTGAGTCATATTTATGTCACAAGATGTTTTAAGGGGATTTAAAAGTCGGTTTTTTAGTGCTTCTCTCCCCATAAATGTTTTGCAAGTATTAATCCACTGAAATAGGGAGTTCTCACCAAATATATCCAGATCCTCTGAATAAGGATGTTCTTTATGCTTAAATTCACTTCCATCATCTTCGAAATTTTTCCATTGACCATTTAGTCTCTTCAGGGCAGATTCATTTATATCCTTTAAGGCCATGGAATATTTTCTCTTTTTTATTTCTTTGTTATGCTGGTTAACTAAGTAAATAAAAATAGCTAGTGAGAAAATAAAAATTCCTATACTTACAAAATGTTTATTAACATTGAAAGTATAAATTGTAATACTAATACCTACTATTAGAGTAAGAAGCCTTAGATATTCTATAGTTTTTATTGAGTTGTTCTGTTTTTTAATTAAATCTGTGTAGATTTTTAATCTATTAATATAAACATCATGTGAACTATTCAAATATTTTCCCCCAATCACTTTTTGATATTCTATTCTAAGAATCACTTGATATTTTACATATTTTTAGGAAAGCTTACAGGCACATTATACCATAAATTAACTGTTTATCAAATGGTTATTGGATTCAGAATAATTTAATATAAAAAACTAAAGATTTGTAACAGATATAAATATTTATTAATATTATGTATTAAAGATGCAATAGACTTTTAAAGAATGATTAACAGATATTAAGTTATGGGAGTTTAAAATTTATAATGGCAGGATTCTGAAAAAATTAGTGATGAATTATTAAATATTGACAAAGTTTATTAGAATAAAAAGTCAAGCTGAATCGATCTTATCGGTTCAGCTTATGATATTAAGTGATTATAAAGTCTATTAGTGAATACAATAATTATAGTATATAAGTTCATCTTATATATTAAAAAAATTATAATTATTGAGGAGAATTAATTATGAAAAAGAAAGAATATAATAACTCAAAATCTTTACGTAGAAATATAGACAGATTTATGAATATAATTTTGGATATAATTGAAAACGATAAACATAAATCACATAGAAGATCTCTGGTGAATGATATTAAAAACAATAAAGAAATAGTTGACCCTATAACCCGTATATTTGATGAAGGAGATAAAATCATAATTGTAATGGAATTACCTGGTATAGAAAAAGAAAGTATAAATTTAGAAATTGATGGTAATAATCTGAATGTTACAGCAAAAGGACCAGAAAAACATTATTATAAAAAAATAACTTTGAAATATAATCTTACAATAAAAAATATATCTGCAAATTATCATAATTCAATATATAGTATTGAAATTAAAAAATAATTTAAACACCTACCCTAATGAGTCAAATAAATTTTGTTTATTTAAGCTTGATAATTTTCACACCAATCAAGATATTTGGCTATAGTGATATGATTTATATGTCTATACTGATGTTCAATTGCCTGGTAGTAATAATAACATTGGTAAAGGCAATTCTTAAAAAACGTAAATTTGCATGGCTCTTATTAACAGGAATTATTGTTATGATTTTTACTACAATTATTGATATTTTATATGTCAATAATTATGTAAATATCTATTTTTCTTCAGGCAATTATATATTAGGACTCTTGTTTTTTTTACTATGTGAAATATATGTATTGTCTGTGGATGTAATGGATGCGTTTGAAAGTTCAAATAAAGCAAAAGATATAGAAATTGCCTTTTTACAGGCACAGATAGCACCACATTTCTTTTTCAATACTTTAAATAATATATATTGTCTTATGGATCAGTCTGTACCTAAATCAAAAGAACTAATCTTGAATTTTTGTGATTTTCTCAGAGTAAAACATAAATTTGATTATCGTAAGAATATCTTTTATTCGTTAAGAGAGGAAATTGATTTGATAAAGTCCTATGTAAAAATTGAAAATGCAAGATTTAATGATTCAATTCATTTAATTATAGATATAAAAGAAGAATATATGTTGACTCCAATTCCTCAATTGTTAATACAGCCTATTGTAGAAAATTCAATTAAACATGGTTTAAAATCCGGCGGAATAACAATAAATATTATTGTTTTAAAAAAGAATAATAATTTAGAAATAATTGTTTCAGATAATGGAAAAGGTATAGGGAAAGATGTGCTTTCCCAATTGCTTCATAATAAAAGTTCCATATCAGGAGTAGGGCTTAAAAATGTAAACTTTAGATTAATGAAATGCTATCAGTCAAAATTAAAAATTGTAAGTAAATTATCATATGGGACAAGCATATCTTTTGAAATTCCTGAGAATAAATATAAGATTGGAGGAGAGTAAATGAGTGATGTTAAAACAATAGAAATAAGAGATTTAAAACAGGGGGATATATTATTGTTTTCACCTACCGCAGACTGGGAATCGAGATTAATAGCTTTAATTACTAAATCCCCTGTAAGCCATGCAGCTATGTCATATTATGATTATAATGAAATTGTTGAGGAAATTCCACCTTATACACAGGTTAATTCGATAAAAGATAGAATAGTTAACCGAAAGATTACAGTGATGAGACTCACCCCTTTTAACAAGGATATGTCTAAAGTTCTTGATATTGCAAAGAATTGTGTTACCAATAGAGAACCCTATACAAAAATGGACTTGATAATAGTAATAGATGATTTGATAGATTTTTCAAATTCTATTGAAAATACATATAGAGAACGCCAACAATATATGTATATAAGGGCAAATGATTGGATAATAAATATAGACTCTAATTCCAAAATGAAAAGTACTTGCGGGATGGATATTGTACAACAAACAATTCAAGCTGTTAACTTGTGGTAATCCACGTAATATTTATCTCAACGGTATGAGTGTGGTTTCCATGTACGATGGGCAAGTTACAGGTGAGCAAAAATTTATTATACAAAGAGGAAGTCCGTTGGACGATTTATTTAACAGGAACAATCATATATGGATAAAACTTATTGAAAATCCTTTTGGTATAAGTAGTTCAAATGATTAAATTACCAATATGTTTTGCATGAGAGATTATATAATTAAGAATTTTCTGTAAATTTAAAGGTTTATCATAATAATGATAAGCCTTTAAATTTTAATTTTTTATGGTGAAACTATAATTTAAGGAATGAATTTATATTGTTATGTGAAATTGTTAATAGGTAAAATGTTTGAAAGTTATAAAAAACTAATTTTATGCTAACATAAAGCACTATCCATAGTATCAATATATTTATAAAGTATTCTTTTAAGATCCAGTACATTTTTCATTTCATAATATCCAGATTTTTTATAGATATAATTTACTGCACTAATGGCTCCTGCAGCAAAAGCTTTTCTTGAAAAGGATTCATGGCTTATCTCTATTTTATCATTCTCTCCTACTATAAGAACATGATGTTTTCCTACTACACCACCAGCACGTACAACATTGATAGGTATGTCTTTGTCGTATACTCCGGCAGATTCAAGCCCATTTTCTATTTCGGAAGATAGTTTTAAAGCAGTGCCAGAGGGCGCATCTTTTTTATTTTTGTGGTGAATCTCTGTAATTTGAAAATCATATTCATTTAATATGCTTGCGGCAATATTGCTTAAAAGCATTACTACATTGACTCCTAAAGTAATATTTGGAGCGTACACTATGCCGTTATTAAATCTATAAGCCATGTCTTGGAGCTTACTGATATCATCTTTAGTAAAGCCTGTAGTACCTATTACTAAGTTTACTTTCATCTTGGATATTGTCAAAGCATTTTCCATAGTAGATGAAGGCTTTGAAAAGTCTACAATTACATCTGGCTTAGTTTTAAAAATAATAGATTGAAGCTCGTCAGAAGTGCTTATTTTTATTTCTGTTTTATGAGTTCCAAGTAATTCTCCTAAGTCCATACCTTTCTTTGTACTTTTAGGGCTGCATATTGCTGCTACGATTTTCATATTGTTTTGTTCTGAAATTCCTCGGGCTATGTGGTGTCCTGTTTTACCTAAACCTATTAATCCTACTTTAATCATGTTGGTTACCTCCTTTTTATTCTTATAAAGTTTAATTTATAGCCTCATATGAAAATACTATCCATACTTTATATAAATTAGTATTTAATGATATCAACAACTTTATTATACAATAAAAGTTGTTTGTTGTCATTAATAACTAATTATATTTTATTTTTTTTATTTGTACTTATTTTTATTATGAATATTGTGCAGCAATAATTTTTATTTATAAATTAGTTAAATTATTATTTACATACAGTTAAGAATAATCTATACTAATTAATGGCTTAAAGAATGTATTTGAAAGGGGGAATTGCTTTAGGATTGAACGATCTTAAAGTAAATCTAAAATGTCATCACAATATGTTATGAAACCTGTGTATCAAAAAATAGCAATAGATATAGCGAATAGAATAGTAGCTGGGGATTTTTCTATAGGTGATAAACTCTATGGCAGATCCTCTCTTGCAAGCCACTATAATGTCTCTCCTGAAACTATTAGAAGAGCAATGATTCTTTTAAATGATATGGATATTGTGGAAGTAACAAAAGGCAGTGGAATCATTGTTAGATCTGTAGATAACTGCTTAAAATTTATAGGCAAATTTAAAGATATAGATTCTATGAATTTCTTGAAAAAGGAAATGCTTGAATTATTGGATGAAAAAAATATATTAGAGAAAAAAATTGAAGGAGTACTTAATGAACTTATAGATTATTCTAATAGATTTACCAGCACTAATTCTTTTATACCTTTTGAATTTAAAATATATAAGGGATTTAATATTATTGGAAAAACTATATCTGAATGTAAATTTTGGCAAAATACATTTGCCACTATAATAGGTATAAGAAGGCGAGGTAATTTAATACTTTCTCCAGGACCTTATGCTGTATTTGAAGAAGATGATATCTTTATAGCCATAGGTGATGAAGCTAGTTATTATAGAATTAAAAAATTTATTTGTTAACTGAACGTATAATTTAAAGAACGTAGATTTTATTTATAAAAGTCTATGTTCTTTTATTTTATCCTAGGATATCTTTTAAATAATTTCAAGTAAATTATTTTCACCTCAACTAGTATACATAATATGATTTATATGAAATGTATTTTATTTTTATTTAAATTTTTTGATTTAAGAAATAATTGAATATGATAGCATTATTTGAAACTTTCAAAACCTTAAATTTTTTATTTTAATATATAATGCAAAAAGATTCTTTAAAACCAGATAAACTTCAGTTTTATAGTAAATTTGTTATATTATATTAAAATATGGATAGGCTTTAACAATTTATTTACTATTATTTACTTGTGTAAGTCTTGCAATATTGTTGGATAAATGGCAGAAATCTTTACAAAGTGACAACTTTGTGATAAATTAAAGTTGTTACTGTTTTTTAAAAGGAGGGATTATGTTGATAGAATTTAAAAATGTAAGTAAAACTATAAATAATAAACCTATTATTAACAATATAAGTTTAAATATAGATAGAGGAGAATTAGTAACTTTTATCGGTCCAAGCGGTTGTGGAAAAACTACTACTTTAAAAATGATCAATAAATTGATAACTCCAAGTTCAGGTGAAATTTTTATAAATAGAAATAAAATTGAAGAGGAGGACACCATCAAACTTAGGAGAAATATAGGCTATGTAATACAACAGACAGGTCTTTTTCCGCATATGACTGTAGCTGAGAATATATCTTTAATACCTAATATTGAAAAAATGGACAATAAAAAAATTCAGGAAAGGATGGAAGAGCTATTGACTCTGGTAGGTATGTCTCCTAAGGATTACATGCATAAGTATCCCAATGAATTAAGTGGAGGACAGCAGCAAAGAGTTGGAATAGTAAGAGCACTGGTTATGAATCCGGATATAATATTAATGGACGAGCCTTTTAATGCATTGGATCCAATAACAAGAGGTCAACTTCAAGATGAAATATTTAATATTCAACAAAATTTTAAAAAAACCATTGTTTTTGTAACGCATGATATGGATGAAGCATTAAAACTTGCTGACCGTATATGTATTATGGGAAAGGGTACTGTGCTACAATTTGACACACCGGAAGAAATATTAAAAAATCCGGCTAATGATTTTGTAAGGGAATTTATTGGAGAAAACAGAATTTGGAATCAACCGGAGTTTATTAAGGCAAAGGATATCATGATAAAAAATCCAATAAAATCAAGCGGTGAAAGAACGGTAGTACAGGCACTTGAAATAATGAAATCAAA
>ENA-UOOE01002072-UOOE01002072.1-fermentation-metagenome-genome-assembly--contig:-NODE-2072-length-15162-cov-3.655458_pt1 | contig 15162 bp, 14 predicted proteins | sample MGYA00245776_ERZ724021 | MGnify/ENA primary metagenome ERZ724021 (study PRJEB28704, sample SAMN03018321) | fermentation metagenome | biome: anthropogenic terrestrial biome; feature: soil; material...
TTGAAGCAGTAAAATTCTCGATATGGGTATATTTATCCATATTTCGAGTGGCAGAACAGTATGAAGACAATCAATGCAGATCAGATACCTCAGATCAAATTGGCAAATGGAGATTTTATTCCGGCCATCGGGATGGGCACATTCGGAAATGATAAGTATACACCGGAAGAGGTTTCAACTGCGGTGTATAATGCAATCAAGACAGGATACCGATTTTTCGATGGTGCCGCCGCATACGGCAATGAACAGGATATAGGAAATGTTTATTCAAGAGTTATAAACGAAGGAATTGTAAAACGAAAAGACTTGTATATACTGTCAAAGGTGTGGAATGACATGCATGGGAAAGGAGATGTACTAGTTGCTGTATCTAAGACACTTAAGGATCTGCAGCTGGATTACCTGGATGCCTATTTAGTTCATTGGCCGTTTCCAAATGGCCATGCTCAGGGAGCAGGAGTAAACGATCGGAACCCTAATGCCCGGCCTTTTTTTATTGAAGAATTTATGGAGACATGGAAGCAGATGGAAAGGCTGGCAGATATGGGGCTTGTCCGTCATATAGGTGTTTCTAATATGACAATCCCCAAGTTAGATGAAATGCTGCCATTGTGCAGGATTATGCCTGCTTTTAACGAAATAGAAATCCATCCCGCATTTCAGCAATGGGAAATGTTTGAATATTGCAGAAGTAAAGGTATTGTTCCGATAGCATATTCACCATTAGGCTCAGCCGAAAGGCCCAAGCGGGATACAGAAGCCGGGGATACTGCTGTGATGGAAATGCCAGAATTAGTTAAAATAGGAAAAAACCACGGAATTCATCCTGCATTAGTCTGTATAAAATGGGCAGTACAAAGGGGGCACATACCAGTGCCGTTTTCTGTGAAACAAACTGAATATTGCAGCAATCTTGCAGCAGTGACGGAGGATCCGCTCACTGATGAGGAGATGGAGATTATTCGTCAGGCAGATAGAAATGACCGGCTGATAAAAGGTAAAGTATTTTTATGGCCGGGAGCAGAAAGCTGGAAGAACATCTGGGATTTAAATAATGAAATTGACAGAACCGGGTGGATACTATAAAATTCTGCCAGAGGATGAGAAAGAGAATAATGGTAAGCTGTAGTTAAAGAGCTTGCCTGAACCGGGAAAATATAGTAATATTAATTCCTGAAGGAGTTGATATGCAAATGATGTACTGGATTATTCTTATAGGCTTGGCCGCTTTAATTTTAGTCACCATTGCTGTGACGATAGTAACCATAGTAAAAGAGAGAAAAGAATACAGAAAATATAAGCTTGATGAAGAGCGTGACACAGAGGATGATGACTACGGTGATGATTATGAAGAGGGCAGACGGCCTAAAAAGAGCAAAAGATCCGGTGCACAGCAGGCTTATTCCGGCGGCAGGGAGTCGGGCTCCAGGCGCCCGTCAGGAAAGAAGAGGCGTTGGAAGATTATTTTGGAAGATGCGGATACAGGAGAACAATATACTTATATTTTCTATGACAATCTTGGAATTGGCAGAACAACAAAAGAAGTAGCTTTTGAGGAATTTTTATCCATTCCGGATGACAGGCGGATTTCTAAAGTTCATTGTGCAATTGTGAGAAGTGACGATAAACTGTACCTTAGAGATGAAGGCTCAAAGAATCATACGTTTTTAAACGGAAAGAAGATACAGAAGCCTATTGTAATTCAAAAGGAAGATTTTATTTCTCTGGGGGAGACAGAACTTGAGGTTATCAAAATTTTAAGAGAAACAAATTAGATTTAGGAGGACTAAGGTTTGATAAAACTATATGAAAACGGTGTCTATCTGAAGAACGGCACTGAAATAGTTGAAGATACAGGCAATGTTAACATCCCGGCAACGAAGGAAGAGGCAGCCCGCAATACGATTGCTTATGGCATTTTGAGTGCCCATAATACTGTGTCTGATATGGAACATTTGCAGATTAAATTTGACACACTGACATCCCATGATATTACATTTGTCGGCATTATTCAGACGGCAAGGGCTTCCGGTCTTGAGAAGTTTCCCATTCCCTATGTATTGACAAACTGCCACAACAGCTTGTGCGCGGTGGGCGGTACGATTAATGAAGATGACCATATGTTTGGGCTGACCTGTGCAAAGAAATATGGCGGGGTGTATGTACCTCCTCATCAGGCGGTGATTCATCAGTATGCCCGTGAGATGCTTGCAGGGGGCGGTAAGATGATTCTTGGCTCCGACAGTCATACCCGCTATGGTGCCCTTGGGACAATGGCTATGGGTGAAGGCGGCCCGGAGCTTGTAAAACAGCTCCTGGATAAAACTTATGACATTAAGATGCCGGACGTTATCGGTATTTATCTGGATGGAGAACCAGCGAAGGGAGTAGGACCGCAGGATGTGGCGCTGGAAATTATTGGAGCAACCTTCGGAAATGGCTATGTAAACAATAAAGTGATGGAATTTGTCGGGCCGGGAGTGGATAAATTGAGTGCCGATTTCCGCATAGGCATTGATGTTATGACAACAGAAACGACTTGCCTGTCCTCTATTTGGAAAACAGATAAAAAAATTCATGAATACTATGAAATTCACGGGAGAAGCGGAGACTATAAAGAGCTGAGTCCAGGAGTAGTTGCATATTATGACGGTATGGTTTATGTAAATTTAAGTGAGATTAAACCTATGATTGCCATGCCCTTTCATCCAAGCAACGTATATACTATAGATGAGGTGAATGCAAATCTGAAAGATGTTTTACATGAAGTGGAAAAGAAAGCACTTGTAAGTCTGGGCAGCACGGCGGACTATTCACTGCAGGATAAGATTGTGGGCGGAAAGCTTTATGTTGAACAGGGGATTATTGCAGGGTGTGCAGGCGGCGGCTTTGAGAATATATGTGCTGCGGCTGATATTATAGAAGGGAAAAACATCGGCAGCGATAAGTTTACTTTCAGTGTATATCCCGCAAGTATGCCGATTTATATGGAACTGGTGAAAAATGGTGTGGCTGCCGAGTTGATAGCGGCAGGAACAGTTGTGAAGACAGCGTTCTGCGGTCCGTGTTTCGGTGCGGGAGACACACCTGCCAATAATGCCTTTTCCATCCGGCATTCGACGAGAAATTTCCCCAACAGGGAAGGCTCTAAGCTCCAGAGTGGGCAGATTGCTTCCGTTGCACTGATGGATGCACGCTCTATCGCGGCGACAGCAGCCAATAGAGGATTCCTGACATCTGCTGAGGCTATGGACGTGGAGTATAAGGGACAAAAATATTATTTTGATAAGCGGATTTACGAGAACCGGGTGTTTGACAGCAAAGGCGTTGCAGATTCAAGCGTAAAAATTCAGTTCGGTCCGAACATTAAGGATTGGCCCAAAATGTCGCCTCTGCCGGAGAATCTCGTTTTGAAGGTGGTTTCTGAGATACATGATCCGGTAACGACTACGGATGAACTGATTCCTTCTGGGGAGACATCTTCTTACAGGTCTAATCCTCTTGGGCTTGCGGAATTTACGCTTTCCAGGAAGGATCCGGACTATGTAGGCCGTGCGAAAGAAGTGCAGGCTGCACAGAAAGCAATTGAGGCAAATATATGTCCATTGGACGTATTGGAGGAGCTAAAGCCCGTGATGGCGAAGGTGCGTGAAAAATATCCGCATGCCGGGGAAGGAAATATAGGTGTGGGAAGTGCGATTTTTGCTGTAAAACCGGGAGATGGTTCTGCCCGCGAGCAGGCGGCATCCTGCCAGAAAGTGCTCGGCGGCTGGGCAAATATAGCCAATGAGTATGCAACTAAGCGCTATCGTTCAAATCTGATCAACTGGGGAATGCTGCCATTTCTGACAGATACTGATCATGAAAATCTTCCTTTTAAAAATGGAGATTACATCTTTGTTCCTGATATAAGAAAGGCAGTGGAGGAGAAGGAAGATGGGATAAAGGCTTATGTTGTACATGACAGTCTGGAGGAAATTCAATTTCATCTTGGGGACCTGACAAATGCAGAACGAGAGATTATATTAAAGGGATGTCTGATTAATTACTACAAAGGGTAAGAGAAAATGAATGGAGGCCGCTGATTATGATGATCGGCGGCCTCTTTTTCATAGAATTAAATGCGATATACAATTTTCCCATCTACCATAGTCAGTGAAACCTTGACCTTGCGCATTTCGTCTATAGGCACTTTGAATATATTGTGGTCCAGAACGGCAATATCAGCCTTTTTACCGGGTTCTAAAGTTCCAAGGATGTTATCCTGCCCAAGGTTGTACTGACCTCCAATAGTCCAGGCCTTCAATAGCTCATCTATAGAAAGAGTATTCTCTGGATTGAAGGGTTCACCGCCTTCCGGAAATAAGCCGAAGACGGCATGATAGATGGACTCAGGAATATCATCAAAAAGTAATGGCAAATCGGTACCGCACGACAATGTGACATTGCTGTCCTCCATTTTACGGCGGTTCCAATAATTTTCCCCCCGTTCACTGCCAATGGTTTCGTTGATCATAGCTACTTTTTCACTGCGGCTGGACAGAGACATGATCTGTGGATACACCTCTGCTGTTATTCCGAGCTTGCCCATGTATTCCAAATCTTCCGGATCAGAGCATTCCAGGTCTGTGATGGCATGGCGATGTAAGATTGTACCATCCTCTGCTTTCTGGCATTTCGAAAAAATATTTAATACTTTATAAATGGCACCGTCTCCCTGGGCATGCAATGAAAAACGAAAGCCGTTTTGGTCGGCATCAAGTGTATCCTGTTCCAGCTTAATCCAATCAATATCTAATTTGCAGCATGTATCCTCAATAAGATAAGGCTCCTTCATATCGGCTTCCAACTGGCTGACAGAGCCATCGGTCATCTGATTATATCCAGAAAACCGAACAAAATCCCCTTGGAACTTTTTGCACATTTCTTTTCCGTATTCTAAATTCATCGGGGCCCCCACCGGCTGGCTCATAAAATGAACTCGTGCAGTCAGGGCACTCTGACTTTCCAAGCTTTTGAGGACATCAGTAAAGCTGTAATAATCATCGAACCCCATTTCCTTTATAGAAGTAATCCCCCTGGAGTTTAGCATAGTGAGGTAGTCTTTGAATTTCGGAAGCGAATATTCAATATCTGATAACACATATCTTAACAATTTCCAATAAGCCTCTGAGTAACATTTATCCGGAGTAAAGCCGTAAGTTGAAATAGCCAGGCTGTTCATACAACAGTTTTCATGTCCTTCTATAAAAATAATTATGGGAATGTCAGGAAATAAGTGATCTAATGTCTGGACGGAAAAGAAAATTTCGGGTTTCAGTCCTCTGGCCAAGAGGGGTTTTCCTGATTTTAACATCTTAGAATGGCTGCTAATTGCCTGCAATACGTTTTCACCAGTTGGACAAGAACTCACATCTATGCCTGTCTGCATTAATAGATAACCGGTGAAAAAGCAATGCACATCTACAAATCCCGGACAGATCAGCTGGCCGCCCAGGTCAGTAACTTCAGTGTATGAATCAAGGTAATCCATTTCATTGCCGTTTCCCACAGCAATAATTTTATCCCCTTTTATAGCGACAAAGCCTGGGAAAGGTTCCTTGTCTAGGGAAGTAAAAATTGCATTGGAGCGTAAAATTTTGTCTGCTTTCATAATATCCTCCTAAATTTTATTGTTTTGGATAAAACAAGTGTTGGATAAAGTTGTACCGATTTTTTTAAAGATAACATAATAAAAATGATAAATCAAGGAAGACTAAGAAATGAAAATCAGTTTGTGATATATGCATAGAATTGAACATTTTGAAGAATATTCAGAGAATTTGTGTTTGTGCCTTATAACTAGGGCACAAACACAAAAAATGTAAAAGATAAAAGTGGTTTAAAAAAGCGTATAACTTGCATAAGAATCTCCAAAACATGTATTAAGGAGAACATTTAAAAGGAAAAAATAGACAAAAATAGAGTGACAATTATGTGAAATATAGTTAATTGACGATCAAAAACAACTTTGATATACTCAAAATTGGTATAAGAATATTGATAACATGTACGGAGGTGTAAAAAATGAAGGTTGCAGCTATCGGTGATAACTGTATTGACGTTTATGAGCGGTTGAATCGAAAATATCCGACCGGCAATGTGGTAGACACAGGTGTGAATATCCAGAAGCTGGGGATTCCTGTATCAATTATCAGTACAACAGGTTCTGATGAAAATGGAAAATGGATGATTGATACGTTGAAAAAGGAAAATTTGGAGCTCAGCCATTTTCATGTCGGTGAGGGAGCAACTGCTGTGACATATATGGACATGGATGGCCTGGACAGGGTGCACGGGGATTATGTGGAGGGTGTGCTTGAAAATATTGTATTCAGTGAAGAAGATGTTCAATATGCTGCCGGGCATGACCTGGTACATACAGCCTTGTGGGGAAAGGCGGAAGATACACTTCCTCAGATAAAAAAGCTGTCGAAGGCACTTATTAGTTTTGATTATGCCGACCGTCTGGATCATGAACTGGTGGAAAAGACCCTTCCCTTTGTAGATTATGGTTTCTTTTCTTATCATAAGAGCAAAGACGAGTTTATCTCGGAATATCTAAAAGATAAGGTCAGCCGGGGAATGAAGGTGGCTGTTGCAACCTTTGGGGAGAAAGGCAGCCTTGCCTATGACGGAAAGACATTTTACGAAGGCAGAGTATATCCGGCTGAGGTTGTTAATACAGTAGGTGCAGGTGACAGCTTTATTGCAGGATTTCTTTATGAAATATTAATGGGAGGTGATGTGGCGGCGGCTCTCGACAAGGGAGCCAAAGTAGCAGCCGAGGTAGTCGGTGTATTTGAACCATGGGTATCAGAAAACGAATAGGAGGAAATGAAAATGAAACTGGGAATGTTTACTTCAGGGTATCAGCGCAACCCGCTGGAACATTGTTTTGAGGACGCAAAGAGATTTGGGTACGATTATATTGAGCTTTGGGGCGGAAGACCTCATGCCTTTGCGCCGGATTTGAAAGCAGGTGAGATCAGCGAGGTCAAAAAACTGATTGAAAAGTATGAAATGCCGGTTCTGGGATACACACCGGAACACAATGCTTATCCCTACAATTTTATGATAGGGAGTCAGAGGCAGAGAGAAGATGCAGTGGGATACTTAAAGCTGTGCCTTGATATGGCAAAAGAACTTGGGTCAGATTATATGCTGATTTCACCTGCTCATGCGGGATACTATGTCACCCAGGAAGAAATCTGGAGCAGACTGATTGAAGCGGTTAAGCCTTTGACAGAGCATGCAGAAAAAACAGGTGTAAAGATTGTAATAGAGTCATTAACGCCCTATGAATCGAATGCTTTTAAAAATGCAAGGGACATGGTTCAGCTATTTGCCGAAATTGATTCTCCGTATCTTGTGGGGATGTGCGATATTGTTCCGCCGTTTGTACAACATGAAAGTATTATGTCATATCTGGAACTTCTGGGAGGGAAAATGTACCATTTCCATATTATTGATGGAGAACAGGGAACGGATAGTCATATTGTCCCTGGAGAAGGCTCAATTCCACTGCCTGAGCTTATAAAAGAGCTAAAATATGTCAATTATAATAAAACAGCTACGCTGGAGTTGGTGACGGGCTATATCAATGAGCCTAGGCTGTATGCAAGAAGAGCCATTGACAGGGTACGTGAATACATGAAGGAAGCAGGTTATTAAGAGGAGAAAAAAGTGTTTATTGATATGCATGTAAATCCGGCTTTTTATGAGCCGATCAATCAGGATGAAGAATTAGAAGAAATGCGGCATGAGGTACTGAACATCCATTTGAATGGAACTGCGCTGCTGGAGCATATTTTTAACCAGATGAATTGTGCGGGACTGGATCGGCTGTGTCTTCTTCCAGATGACTATACAAGTGAAACAGGCCGGCCGGTGGTCACGAATGAAGAGGTTAAAAAGCTGGCAGATATGGCGCCTGACAAGTTTATTGCTTTTGCCGGAGTGGATCCCTTTGATGAGAAGGCAGAAGGAAAATTAGAATATGCATTCAGTGAGCTGCATCTCAAAGGATTAAAGCTACATCCATCCAGACAAAAATTTTATCCTTATGAGGAAAAAGTACAGCCACTTTATGATATCTGTGAGAAGTATAATAAACCAGTTATTTTCAGCAGTGGATTGTCCTGGGAGCCGAATACGCTGGCAAAATATTCACGGCCGATAGAGTTTGAAGAACTGGCGGCAAAAAGGCCCGGCCTAAAATTTTCACTGGGGCAGTTTGGTTGGCCCTGGGTAAAAGAGACTGCTATGCTATTGCTGAAATACCCAAATGTGTATGCGGATACGGGAGTTCTGTATTTTGACAATGCAAGAGAATTTTACAGACAGATATTTACCGTGGACATTCCATATACGTGGATTGACCGCAGCTTGCGGCATCAGGTGATGTTTGGAAGCAGTAACCCGAGATTTGAACAGATCCGGATGGCGGCAGCCATTGAAGAACTGGGATTTCGGGAGGAAACGCTGGAGCTGATAAAAGGGAAAAACGCAATAGAATTTTTAGGCGGAATTTAGAGGAGGCCAGACATGGTTAGATTAGTGTCACACACAATGCTGACTAATAAATATAATCAAATGATTTTGATTACAAAAGAAGTGGAACAGGCAGTGCGTGAAAGTGGAATTAAAAACGGCGTTGTCAATGTTGTGTCAAAGCATACAACGACAGGAGTCCTGGTAAATGAATCTCTGGAATGCCTGGAAAGTGATATTAATGAGTTCTTACAGCGGCTTGTGCCGGAAGATCATCCTTACGCCCATGCCCGGATGCTTAAGGACTATGGCTCGACAGCGGGAAACCCAACGGGACATTTAAAATCCCTGCTTACTGGGAATCATTGCCACATGTTAATTGCAGACGGCGAAATCGTAAAAGGCGGGGCTCAGGAGATTTACTTCTGTGAGTTTGATGGTCCGGCGAAACGGACAATTTTAATACAGGTGATGGGAGAGTAACAATACCCTGAGGGTATGAGTTATATAAGACGGGAGTCTTAAAATCCAAGAAAGGAAAAGGAGGGAGAATTATGAGCAATTTAGAACAAACCCCTGCACAAAAAACAAATGAATTACAGAGAAAGCTTGGGCTGGGAGCGGTAATCGCAATAGGTGTAGGAACTACAGTAGGTTCAGGAATATTCTCTTCATTGGGAGAAGTTGCAGGAGCCGCGGGGAGCAGTCTGTTTTTGGTATTGGCCTTTTTAATTGGAGGTATCGTTCAAATTCCGGCAAACTTCTGCTATGCAGAATTGGCCAGTGCATTCCCGGAAGACGGAGGGCAATATGTATATTTCAGGGAAGCTGGTGCAAGGCCCTTAGCGTTCTTATGCGGCTGGATCAGCTTCTGGGCAACGGACCCGCCGTCCATTTCAATCATGGCGCTGGCAATTGCAAACTATCTTGGATTCTTTATTCCGGTACATGGATTTATATTAAAGTTAGTGGCAGTTGTATTCGTTCTCATTTTTATGTTTGTACATTTGCGCTCTGTAGAGGGAGGCGGAAAATTTCAGACAATTATTACAGTATTAAAAATCCTACCTTTTGTATTAATTATCGGTATTGGTGCATTCTTTATTAGAGGAGACTTATTCTTATCAAGCACCCCCCTTGCAGCGGCCGGTGCAACCGGCATCACTGCACTTTTAGCCGGCATTTCCGCTACAACCTGGTCCTTCGACGGGATGGCCGCTCCCTGCTATATGTCAGGTGAGATTAAAAATCCGGAAAAGAATATGCCGAAGGGCCTGATTTTAACCGCATTTATTGTTTTAGGGCTCTATGTGTGTCTGACTTTGGTTGCATCCGGCTTGCTTACTGTAGATGAATTAAGTGCTTCGGATGCTCCGATTGCTTTGCTGGCATCTAAAATTCCATTTATCGGAAGTTATGCGGGCACAATAGTGGCGATTATGGCTGTTATTGTAGTTATCGGTTCTTTGTCCAGCTGCATTATGTTCCAGCCGAGAATTGAATATGCAATGGCAAAGGATGGGTTATTCTTTAAATCTTTTGCAAAAGTACATCCAAAATATGAAACTCCCTATTTTTCTATTATTGTGCAGTGTATGGTAGCAATTGTGTTAATATTTGCCACTTCACTCTCTGATTTGCTGGGATACTTTACCTTGGTGGCACTATTGAAGAACTTTCTTACGTTCGGGACTATTATTGTGCTGCGCAAAAAGGATAATTATAAACCGGCTTACAGAATGCCAGCAAGACCCCTTATGGTTGCTGTGGCAATGATTATGACAGGAACACTTATCTGGTCGACCTTTGTCTGGGCACCTGCAGCGGGACTCATTTCAGCAGGTGTGGCAGTAGTGACAGGACTGCCGGTATATTATTTCTGGGATAGGAGAAATCGGAAAACCCAGTAGGATTGACACTTTTTGGCAGATGTTATAAGATGAAGACTATAACATTAGAAGGACACCTGCCATGAGTTTGGAAAATCAGAGGCCCCGGGAAGGGGCGATGGAAAGAATAGAAAATTATATATTAGAGAATCAATTAAAACAGGATGACAGACTTCCCTCAGAACGTGCAATGTGTAAGATGTGGAATTATAACAGAGCCACATTGAGAAGTGCGATTAAACAATTGACACTAGAAGGAAAACTATACAGCAAAACAGGCTCCGGGACCTATGTGGCGAAAGAAAAGCTTATTCGAAATCTTCAGGATACAAATGGATTTTATGACACTGTTGTTAAAATGAACCGCAAGGTCAGTACAGAAGTAATAGATGTCAGCTTTTGTGAAACATCTAAAAACATCGGACAGAAGATGAGGCTGCCCCTTGGGCATAAGCTGCTAAGGCTCACTCGCCTCCGGTACCTAGATGATATTCCGGTAATATATGAAACGACACATCTGGATGCAGAACGATTTGAGGGACTGGAAGATTATGATTTTGCGAGACTGTCCTTGTACCATATTTTAAAAGAGCATTATAAAGTAAATATTCTGGAAGGCTCCGAGAAACTGAGCATAGCATACTGTGATGAGCAGGAGGCTCATTACCTGAAGGTAAAGCAGGGAACACCGGTTATCTATCAGTCGGGAGTTACGATTGACGATGCAAATACTGTTCTGGAATGTTTTAAATCGCTTACAAATGCGGAGTATATCCGTTTTGCAAGCGAATTGACGAGGACACAAGGATAGTCTCTCCAGGATTTTTGGAGGACAAATAAATGAAAATAGCCACAGTTGGTGATAATTGCATGGATGTTTATGAAGAATTGGGAAAAGCCTATCCGGGAGGAAATCCGGTAAATGTAGCCGTGTATTTCGTCAGGATGGGCGGCGAAGCTTCATATACGGGAGTAGTAGGCTCCGATAAATACGGAGAACTGATGATTGAGTCGGTCAAAGCAAAAGGTGTTGATGTCTCTCGTGTGCGCAGACAGGAAGGGAATACGGCAATTACTCAGGTAGAACTGATAGATGGGGACCGCGTATTTGGAGACTATGATGAAGGAGTTTTAGCTGATTTTAAATTAACTCCGGAAGATATTGAGTTTTTGTGCAGTCAGGATTTAGTGGTTTCAGGACTCTGGGGAAATGTGCAGAGTTATTTTGAAGAAATCAGGAAAAAAGGAACAAAAATAGCATTTGATGCAGCTACCAGACCCGATGATCCTGCAGCAAAGGAAGCAATTCCCCATGTGAATTATCTCTTTTTTGCGTCGGATGACGGAGACACGGAAGAAATACGTGAACTGATGAAGGAGCTTTATGGAAAAGGCCCTGAGCTGGTAATTGCAACGCTGGGTGAAGCGGGAAGCCTGGCATACAATGGCAGAGAATATAAAAAATTTGGAATTATACCATGCAATGTAGTGGACAGTATGGGTGCAGGAGACAGTTATATTGCAGGATTTTTAAAGGGATGTCTGGAAAATAAAGAGATAGAAGAGTGTATGAAGATGGGGGCTGCAAATGCCAGTCAGACACTGGAATATCAAGGAGCATGGTAATTAAAGAAAGGGAGGATTACGCGTTGTCCAGGACACAGGAAGTAGATTATAATTCACCAATTTATGTACAGCTGCGGGAGGCTGTCCATAAATTGGTGAATTATAATCTACTGGAGTTCAGACGTGTGCTCTTCCGATCTCTGTCCGCTTAAAAATTGAAGAGGGCGAATATGCACCGGGCACGGCGATTCCTTCAGAGCATGAACTTATGAGTATTTATGGAATAAATCGTTCTACAGTGCGGAATGCTATTGATGAACTGGTAAAAGAGGGGCTTCTTAAAAGAATACAGGGGAAAGGTGTCTATGTACTGAAGCAGATTGAAAGAGATTTGGAAGTGCTTGGTGGATTTACTCAGACGATGGCTGAGAAAGAGGTACGTTCTACAAAGAAAATCCTGCAGAAAGGGCAGCGCCGGGCGGGGAAGAAATATGCTTCCATTTTTGAAATTGATGAACGGGAGATGCTCTACTATATAAAGAGACTGGATTATGCTGATGGTGAGCCTATCGCCATTGAGGAAATTTTTATACCTTATACTTTGGTTCCCAATGTAGAGGAAATTGACTTAAGTGTATTTCAAATGTTTGATATATATAAGTTTTATAGGATAAATCCAATGAGAGCATGGCAGACATTAGACCTGGCCCGGCTTACCCAGGCAGATTCACGCCTCATTGATATTAATAAGGAGCAGACAGTTTTCTTGTTTGCCTGTACAACTTATGATGAAGATGACAGAGTTATTGAGTATTCGAAATCTTATACCAGAGTGGATAAGTGCAATTTTACTGTTCATTTTCATAATGAAAGGAAGGTTTGATATGATAAAATTTGATGAGAATGAAAAAGTTGAAAGCGTGAAAGGTGCGTTGGCCCTAAGGCCGGAGATTGAAAAAGTTGTAGATAAAATACAGAACAAAGGGTTCGACGGAATCTATTTTCTGGGAATTGGCGGAACCTGGGCATCCGGCATGCAGGTGGAAGTATACATGAGAGGAAAAAGCACACTTCCGGTTTTTGTAGAAAATGCAGGTGAGTTTTTGACTACAGGCAATAAGCGCCTCACTGATAAGTCTGTTGTGATTTTTTCATCTGTTACCGGGAGTACCGCAGAGATGGTAAGCGCAATAAAGAAAGTAAAAGAAATAGGAGCCTATGTATTTGGGTTTATTGACAAACCGAATACGCCGCTGCATGAATTTTGCGATGACTGCGTTTCTTATCCCGAAAATGAACAACTGAAGTTTTATATGGTAGCAAACCGTTTGATGCACAATAATGGGGAGTTTCCGGAATATGAGTGTTACAATGAAGAAATGGAAAGGTTTCTGCCCCAGGCACTGGTAGAAGTAGAAAAGAGTGCGGATGAATGGGCTGCAGAATATGCCAAGGAAATTTACGAATATGTAAAAGAACATCCGGATATGCCGTATTATTTCATCGGAGCCGGCAATCAGTGGGGAGCAACCTATTCATACGCTATGTGCTACTGGGAAGAACAGCTGTGGATCAGAACCAAATCTGTTTCGGCCATTGAATTCCTGCATGGCACATTAGAAATTATTGAAGCTGAAACCCCGGTGACATTGTTTATGGGTGAGGACGAGCAAAGACCTCTGGCAGAGCGGGTGAGCAAATTCCTCCCCAGGATCTGTAAAAACTATACAATTATTGATTCCAAAGAATATGAGCTAAAGGGCATCAGCGAAGAATTCAGGGGCTCTGTATCACATTTAGTAATGCATGCGGTAAATAACCGGGTTGATGTACACCTGGAGAAGGAGTTCAGGCATCCTATGGTGATCCGCCGCTATTACCGCCAGTTTGAATATTAAAATTAGACTGTGGGGCTGCTGCAAAGCGAAAGATTCTTTCTATTTGTGGCGGCCTCGCTTTTTTTAAAACAAATATACAAAAAGATAGCATTGACAATATATATCCAAGTGATATAATTATAACCATAAAAGTGTTTAAGAAAAATACAAGTTGTGTAGTAAGGGAGAAAAGAACTATGCTGTGGACAGAGGAAAAGTCCTGCAGGAAAGGTAAAGGTTATGAGACGAAAACTGTTAGCCATGGATTTGGACGGAACGGCAGTATGTGATGACTACAGTATGGGGAGGCTCAGCGAAGAGGCAATCAAAAGAGCGAGAGCGTTGGGGCATATCATTGTATTCGTGTCAGGGCGGAGAGATATTGATATGCTGACTATGGGTGAGGAACAGTGGGGTGTTGATTACCATATTTTGAATACCGGAGGAAAAATACTGCGCTGTTATGATAGGAACGTACTCTATAATAAACTAATATCTCCGGAAGTGTGTAAAAGTTTAATAACTCACTGTCTGAACCAGGGTTTACAGCTTCAGATATGCAGCGGTCTGACTTGGCAGGTCACATGTATGACAGAGGGAACTATGGAGTATGCAAAGGATGTCGGAGTTATACCGGATGTTATAGGATCTCTAAATGAGACAGACTGGCAGAATGGATTAGAAGGATTTATGGCCACGCGGGACTGGGATGGTGTAGCGGAGTATATAGATGCGTTTTTGCCCCAGGTGTATTATGTGAATTCGGAGCCGGGCTGCATTGATATTATGTCAGCAGGCATTTCTAAGTGGAAGGGCATTCAGATATTGGCAGAGCATCTTGGGATCCCTCACGAGGATATTATAACAGCCGGCAATTATTATAATGATATAGATATGCTGCAGCATGCAGCTGTAGGGATTGCCGTAGCCAATTCACTGGGACCGGTAAAGGCTGAAGCAGATTATATCACAGAAAATGATAATAATCATGATGCGGCTGCCGAGATTATTTTTAAAATGTTAAATCACGAGTTTGATGTTCCGCTATCATGAGAAGTAAAAAAGAAGGGTGCTGGATGAAGAGCAACAGCGAAAGCAGAAATGAGCTGCGTTTGTTATTAACACTGGCATTGCCAACCGTCATTGAGCAATTTTTGATGACGGTTGTTCAGTATGTAGATACTGCCATGGTCGGTCATTTGGGGGCAGAAGCTTCGGCTGCAGTCGGCGTAACCTCCACAATGGTGTGGCTGTCGAATGCTCCCCTATATGCAATGGGAGTCGGAGTTCTGGCTAAT
>ENA-UOOE01002075-UOOE01002075.1-fermentation-metagenome-genome-assembly--contig:-NODE-2075-length-15135-cov-4.466578_pt1 | contig 15135 bp, 14 predicted proteins | sample MGYA00245776_ERZ724021 | MGnify/ENA primary metagenome ERZ724021 (study PRJEB28704, sample SAMN03018321) | fermentation metagenome | biome: anthropogenic terrestrial biome; feature: soil; material...
TTCCCGGGAAAAGTCATTACCGAAAAGGACATCGATATTTATCTCCCATCTAAGGGGAAAAAAGGAGGAAAGACAAGGAGGCCTGATTGGGTTATGTTTTCTGAAAATGGAATTATCCTTATTGAGTGCAAGGCCATGCATTATACCCAGGATACATTCGAACATGGCATCAACGCAAAGGATACAGCATGGATGACCCAAATTAGGAAAGCACTTGACCAATTTGATAAATTTGAGCAGCAAATTCCCGAATTATGTAGGAAATTAGGAATACATTATCCTGAGTTAAAGATTCAAAAGATTATCGTTTCGTTTGAACCCCTTTTAGGACTAAAATATGGGCCACTCAGAGAATTCATAGACGGCAAGAAGAAGCGTGATTGGGTGCTCATCCCAGTAGAAGACCTCGAAGAGATTCAACCCTATATTGCAAAAGGATACGATCTGTGGTCATTCATATCCGAATATAAAAATGCGCCACATGAAGATTTTAATAAAATTATAGAAAAAATGCAATTGAAAACTGGTGCTGATGACTCTGAAAATATGTTTCATTCTTATAGAACAAAAATTCTCGAAGATTTGCTGAGGGATGCCGATAGGAAAAAATTAGAGACCATCCATTAATTGCTGCCGGATAGGCTAAATCTCAAGCTCCAAGACTCATCGGCCACTCCCTCGCTCTTCATAAGCTCGAAAATAATACCCTACAGACACCGAAAGCAAGCATATCCCATGAGGATCGAAGGAGACGATAATGTGCGATGCGATCTGGTTTGTGACAACTGGTTTCTATTACACGCTAACCCTAGTGTTCTGCACGTACACGCCGCAAGCTGTATGTCCGATCATCAGAAAGAATGCCCGCCCAGCAGATGACGATGCTGTCCGAACGGTCAAGCCAACGGGCGGCGGTTCAGAAACCCTTAGCCATAAAGTCTCTGTGCGCTCTGTGCCTCTGCGGTTAGATAGGTAGTCGTTCGGTTATAATTTTCGGCTAATAATAAAAGCGAACCCACCACTGCTTCCAAAAACTCCAGCCCCCTCAAAAAGCCGCCCCTTCCGGAGACAAGCCCCCCTGACACCAGGCCCGACCGGCCTCCCGGCCCCCAGGCGGCAAGCCCACATGGGCACGCGCGCCCATGCGGGAGTACGCACGTGCCGCCTGGGCAGAAGACGCCAGGCCCTCCTGTGACAATCGATTTCAAGATAAGGAGAAGTCGGTACCTCCAGCAATCCCTGCTTAAAGATCCTCAATCGCAGCACTTGCCGTAGTCTGACAGGCATCCAATGCCAGCAGATCAACCTCTCCTGCAGCTAGCGGCCTGGCAAGCAGCTTTCCTTCATGAAAAGCCTTCATGATGCGATCGATTTTTCTTTGAGTATCTATGGAGTAATAAGCCTCACCGCAGTTCGGACAAACAAATGCCGGGATGTTCTTGATTACCACAACCTGCTCCCCTATTCTTGCGACGAATTCTGTTTTTCCTTCTCGCATCTTGCTTTTGCACAAGAGGCATTCACCAGGATTCATTTTATTTCCTCCGCCTATTATCGATCCACTCATCTTCATTTGGCAAATATACAGTCACTATTATCAGTTGATCTTTGCAGACTGCCACAACTATATGATGCGGTATTCCTCTCACTTGCCCCAGCATCAGCACGGCTGGGCAGCGGTATTCTTCATGATATTCCTCTATTATCTCTCCTTTCGTTATTAAGGTTATCAGATCATCGGCTGATACTCCTCTCTCGAACATCCTTGCACCTGCATGATTTGAGATGAGGATACTATTTGAAGAAATAAATAATTGCATCTTATTATGCAGGATGCCATCATCACCCTTATCGACCGTAGCAACACCGCCATATACCGTTATGCAGAAATCGCTGGTACCGATATCGAACTGACTTCATCAAGAGGCTTGTTTAGTTTAGATATTAATTAGGCTGGCGGATTGAATTCAGATTGCCATCGAATGCGGTCATATCCTCCAGCCTCGATTCATTCCCAGCCCATATCGAGGTCGCCGAAATGTTAGCCTCAGAATCTAGCGAGCCTTCCTGCTATCAGGCCCTTCAGCCCCCTCAAAAGCCGCCCATCCTGGATGCAAGCGCCTCTGACATCAGGCGCGACCGGCCTCCCGGCCCCCCAGGCGGCAAGCCCACGCGTGCGCCCGCGCCCATGCGAGAGCGCCTGCAACATCAACTCCGCCATTAGGGCCGTGTCTAGGACGAGCCAACTGGATGAGACGCCATCGGCTCCAAGGGGACCAGATTCCCGTTATTTTAAAATGGCCTGAGCTTCACGCGGATGCAGAACTTTGGTCTTGAACTCTCTCGGGATGCTGTAGCCCCTCAGAATTCTGTCGGTGGTTATGAAAAAGTCTACGTCGTAAGCCAGGGCGTATCCCAAATGCACCAAATCAGCTGGTTTGATTCTTGAGTCTTTATACTTGCTATGGTTATACAGATTGTAGCAGGTAGCAGCAACTGCTTCATTAGGGTGAAGAAATGAAATTCTTAGGCCGCTCTAGATATCGATAAGCTCGTGAAGCTCTTCACGATTATGCTTGCCCTCCCGGCCTTTCCACTCACCTTCAACGCATATGATGACTACTTCTCCAAGGACGGATATGGGAACACATAGTGAGATATCGGGATGACTGCTAAGATGGAATAAAAATTTCTTAATATCGTACGGATTTATATCCCGTTTGGTTAGGCTTTCGCTCTTATGGCTGATGGAAAAGAAGAAAATGTCCGCATCAATGGCTGCTCGCCGCATAGCCGCTACTCTTTTCCAAATGCCTTCTTTATGCGAACCATCATCTGGTCATGCTCTTCTTTAGAGACCTTCCAGAGTATCTTGCCGTGGATGTCTGTTGCTCCACCGTAGGGCATCTGGTTATCATCTAAATTGTAGTACTGCTCTGGTATCTCTTCGGGAATGAGCGACTCCTCCTTCGAATAGATGCATTTTTGTGCATTAGCCAACAGAAATCTAATTGATCTGATTATATTTAAATTGATCCACCGCCCGGTAGACTACGATGTGGCCCGGCCGATCCGGCCCACAGGCGGAGCACCCTGGAGCATGAGCTTGGACCCAAGGCAAGGATGCCGCAATCGATGGGCTGCCGGGCGAGGCTAGCCCACAGTCCGCCAGGATCGTCAAGCCGGAGCAGGCCCCGAACCCTCAGCTGTTAAGTCTCTGTGCGCTATGCGACTCTGTGGTTTGATCTTTTGTTGTTCAGTTATACTTCTCAGCCAATAATAATGACAAACTGCCACTGCCTCCAAAAACTCCAGCCCCAAAGAGCTGCCCCTTCCGGAGGCAAGCCCCCATGACATCAGGCCCAACCGGCCTCCCGGCCCCCCAGGCGGCAGGCCCACGCCGGCACGAGCGTCCATGCGAGAGCGCGCACGAGCGCCCGACCGGTAGACGAGCGACGCAGCCCGGACGACCCGGTCCATAGTTGGCGGACACTGGAGGAGCAGCCGGGACAAGAGTGGTATGGGCAATTCAAAACCGTATCTATTTAAACGCAAACTTCCACATGTATTAATGGATAGGCAAAGCGAGAAAAGGATACCAAATGAACCGATTTACAGATCTGAGAGACAAAGTATTGCCCATGCTCAGGCCTTATGTTAAACGTATTGCCGTCTTTGGCTCCTTTGCGAGAGGAGAGGAGACACCAGAAAGCGATATTGATATTCTGGTGGAGCTAAAAGACCCGGAAAAACGTCCCCGACTGGGTCTGGGATGGTTCGGTCTAGAAGAAGAGCTCAGCTGCATCCTGGGCAGAGAAGTAGAGCTAATTGCAGAAGGGTCGCTCAGTCCTTATTTGCGACCCTACGCTGAAAAAGATCTGGTTCTGTTATATGAAGAAGGATGATTCTGTCTATCTTCACCATATCATTGATGCCTTTGCGCTGATAGAGCACTACATGGATAATGCTTCACATGAAGAGTTCTTGAGAAACAGATTGCTTCAGGACGGAGTAATAAGGCAGTTAGAGGTGATGGGAGAAGCAGCCAGAAATATCTCAGAGGATCTACGCAATGAGCATCCTCAGATACCATGGAGCCAGATGATTGGCCTCAGAAACCGCATGATACATGCCTATTTTAACATAGACCTGCAGATTATCTGGGAGATTGTTAAAGGAGATATACCGGATCTAAAGCAGAAAATGAAGCAACTTCTTGATGCGATAAGTGAAGAGAGCTTAATATAATTAAGATAGTTATCATTACATTATTATAACCATAATTGAGATCAAATTTTCCACAAACTGTCTAATGTTTCGCAATTGTGACTGGACAATATATCCTCCATTGCCCGGCTTTTCTCCGTCCTAGCTGCTCGATTGAAAGCGCATCCAGCTAATCCCCGAAATTAGGTGCCCTTTCCCACCATTCGCCCTCCTGTATTTTCCAGGCGAGTATGCCGCCTGGAAGATTGCGATGTTACCCAGACGACCCGGCCCACGGGCTGGACGCTAGAGCGAGCCGTGGACCCCGGCCAAGGCTACAGAGCGATAGATGGTCTGCCGGGCAAGGCTAGCCCACAGCCCACAGGATCGAAAACTGGAGATGGCCTCGCAAACTCCGCCAAAAGTCTCTGTGACAATTATCCGCTAATAGTAATAGCAAATCCACATCCGTTCTAAGGAATCCAGCCCCGAAAGTGCCGCCTTCCGGAGACAAGCCCCCCGATACCAGGCCCGACCGGCCTCCCAGTCCCCTCAGGCGGCAGGCCCACGCCGGCACGAGCGTCCATGCGAGAGCACGCACGATAGTGCGGGGCCCGGCAGGCGGCCAGCAACGCCGGTTGCAGGGGAATCACTGCCTGGAGCCTCTAGCTAAATATATAAACTCGCGGCGTGAATGGATTTTTGGTGACAATGATGATTGCGGGTGCCGAAGATGAAAATAAATATAGATTGAGATATGTATGGTCCAACATCCCATTCGCCCCATGAAACTTTGTGGCGTATCGGAACCAGAGGAAATCCCGATATCAGAACTGAAACCTGGAATAGACGTGACTTTTGAGATATCTGAAGCTGTTGTAGCTTATTTTGATATCCTTGGTTTTTCAGAGAAGAAAAATGATGAAGAAATAGAAGCAAGCCTCGCAGATTTCTCCGGAGCTTTAATTCTATCCGCGAGACAAAATCATAATATTAGATTTAATATATTTAGCGACTGTGTATTTTTATCAGCATCGATAAAAGATGCATCCGAATTGCTTTCAGCTATCCGTTTTGCATTTTTGGGTTGGATTGCCGATGGCATGTTGGTCCGAGGAGGGATCTCTATCGGTTCTTATAAAGAGATAAGGACTGCAGCACAAGATATGTCCTCAGGAAACGTTGTCAGTAGTCTCTTCTCGGGATCAGGAGTTACAAGAGCTGTTAGGCTAGAAAACGGACCCGCAGCACTTTTATTTACGGATAATGCATGTAAAGAGTTCTATAGTTCAAAATATCACGAACCAATTTTTGTTTTAGACGATCATATAATTATTGGATGGTCTGATGAAAGACAAGCCCTTTATCAATTTGCAGCATTATCATTGATCCGATTATTAAAACTTTTAGCAATATGGAATGATAAATATATCCAAATAAAAGAAAAGTTGCTGAATAATATTAGGTATTCGAGCACCGCAGTAGGAGACCATCTTTTTCTATTGTCTTTAGCCATACCCATTCTCTCATTACCTGTTATAACATCAGAAATTAGAGGCGAGGCACTTAGCATCCTAAAAATAGAACCCACAACTTTTGAATATTTTTATGAAAATCTTAAGGATTCATGTAATGCCTGGTTGGACAAGACTGAAAATAAAATGTTATTAGCTCTTGCGGACATGGATTCCAGCATTCCTCAATCTTTGGATTTTAAATCATGCAAATAATCATTCTGAAATAATATATAATTATACAATTTTGATTGATGGTAAATTATTATTTTTAGGAGCAGACGATCTCTGCAGCTCACCGGGCTTGATCCTGACCAGGAACCTAGCGGCCTTCCCTCTCATCACTCTTCACGTCCCTCCGGGCGGCATTCCCATGCGTGCCCCACACCCCCGCCGCAGTCCGCATGCACGCGCGGCCCAGCGAGCGATCATGGTTACTGAATACAAAATTGCTCATTACAAATGTCCATGTTGCCTGAAAGAAGTTGCTGCAAAAGACTCAAGCTGTCCGCAAGAAGGCAAATTTGGAAACAAGGTAATTGCTCTGGCAACGGTGCTCAAATATGAGGATCGGCTGCCTCACAGAAAGATTCACGACGCAATGGTGAGGTTGTATATCTAGCTGAGAATGAGGTTTAGAGCAGTCCCAACCACAAGGGCAGCGACAAGCCTCAAAGCCACTGATTTTGCCGTTCCCGAGACTCCAAGCTCCTTGAGCATCACCATGAATGTTGCTACACAGGGCATATACATGGCCAAAACCACGGCAGCAACAACATACTGCACCGGAGTCATATCCAGGGGAGCGAACATGCCTATCCCAACGTCCTTGCGGAGAAAGCCGATAATCAATGCAGTGGCAGCATCGCTGGGAAGGCCCAGAAGCCCGGATACAACCGGCTTTAGCTCCTCGCCGATCAGATGCATCAGTCCGGTCAGATAGAAAAAGTTCATTATGATCATGCCTAGACCGATATAAGGCACGGCCTCCTTCAGGAACTCCCGTACCCGAATGAAGGTCTTCTTCAAAAGGGCTTGTAGATTTGGCATGCGGTAGGGCGGGATCTCCAGGAAGATCTCCGGCGACTCACCGCCAATGAACCTGTGGAGCAGATAGCCTGTGATCACAAAGGAGAGAAATAAGGTGGAATAGACTATGAAGATATACCTGAGGCCATAGGGAGCGAGGATGCCGAATATCATGGCGCTCTGAGAGGCGCAGGGAATGGCCATGGTCATCAGAGTCGCTGCCAGATACCTCTGCTTGGCCGACTCCAGTATTCTGACCGAGAGAACAGCAGGAACGCTGCAGCCCATTCCCAATACACAGGGTAGGATAGCAGCACCATGAAGGCCTATCCTGTGCATGAAGGCATCCAGGATGACGCTAAGCCTGGGAAGGTAGCCGATATCCTCCAGTATGCCCAGCAGCAAATAGAAGGGGATCAAAAACGGCAAGACTATCCCTAGAGGAATATAGAGGCCGGTGGTCAGAATTCCAAAGGACTTCAATAGCTCTGGACTGCTGCCAATCAATATCTCCCTTAAGAGCTCTGAGCTGATGTGTCTTTGCACTAAATCGGTTATGAAATTGGAATATGCGATGAAGAGGGGATCAGTAACCTTCAGCTGCAGCGTCTCGCCGACCTCAATTACCAGGCTGAAGGAGAGATATAAAAGCAGCAGGGCAATGGGAATGCCCGTTAGGGGCTTGAGCGAGATGTCCTCCAGCCGGTCAAAGAGGGATGGATGCCGGTGCAGAACCTTCTGGCTCTTCTCAGCTATCTCCCCAATCCGCGCCCAGCGCTGGTCAGAGGATTCAAAATGCACTGGCTGAGGTGTTTTAGCTTTTCCAATAGCCGCCACCAGATCGTAGATTCCCTGGCCGCTGACAGCTACTGTGGGAATCACATCCACCCCCAGCTCCTCTGCTAGAACGGCGGTATCGATCTCGATTCCTTTGCGGGTGGCCACATCCCATAGGTTGAGGGCCACTACGGTGGGAAGGCCTCTCTCCAGGATTTGAAGGGTTAGGTTGAGATTTCTCTCCAGATTGGTGGAATCGATCACATTAATCACCACATCCGCCCCTTGCTCCAGAATATGGCCGGTCACCTCCTCTACCTTGGATGTGGGCTCAAGTGAGTATACGCCAGGCGGATCGATTAGAGTGGCCATATTCTCTCCCAGCTTCATTCGTCCTTCCGTATACTCGATCGTGGTTCCGGGGTAATTGGCTGAGACCACCTCGATTCCTGTAAGCCGGGAAAAGATAACGCTCTTTCCCACATTGGGGTTTCCCATCAGAAGGATCTTCAAGATCTATTACTCCCTCTCTATCGCATCATATGATCTAGAGACTGCAATTAGCTATGAAATTTATTAAATTCTTGGGTCGATTTGGATTCACCTTATCTCGCTCCTATCTATAACCAGCCATTATAAAAACCTGGTTTGCCATCAGAAAGAAGCCACCACGAGAAATTGTCCTATGATATGACCCCTTATTGCTTGCTTTCCAATGGCATATGAATTATCAAAAGATAATGCATTAATCAAAATAATAAACGCAAAGTTCAAATAGTATAAAATCTTAATACTCTTAAAAAAATTAGATAGATATATGCCTGAATCCGAATCTATTCAACATCTTAATGGCATGACCCTATTAAGATGTGACTGCTGTTCGGAATTCTACAGATATGAGGGAGGACGCAAATGCCGATGACGATGTTAGTACCGATTGGAGTTATCATGTTGAGTGGTGCGGTAGGAGGAATTGTGAATGCGCTTGTAAGCGACAATGGCTTCATCAAGCCCAGCGAGGAGAGTGCAGGAGAGGTCACAATAATCCGTCCCGGCTTTGCCGGCAACATCCTCCTGGGAGCGGTTGCCGCTTTCGTCTCCTGGGGTCTCTATGGAGCCTTTGCCAATACCGCTCTATTCGGCACGGTCACGGGAATTGGAACCGAGGAGATCTCCGTCTCTATCTCCTCCATTGCCGGCGCCCTACTGGTAGGGATAGGAGGGGCTCGCTGGCTGACCAATGAGGTGGACAAGAAGCTGCTCCGCACAGCCGCCACCGCTGCCGCCGCCTCAAAGGCGAACTTCGAGGAATCCCGGAAGATCGCCATAGGCACTCCTGCTCAGGCCTTCAATATCGCCAAGAAGATGTACCAGAATGAGCAACCTCGGTCCTGATGGGCCTTTATGATCACAGAGAGCATGTAGGCAATGCAGGCGATGTCTGGAAGCATTTCCTGTTGCTGGAGGTGGCAAATTGCCTCCTCACCCCCGATAGCAGCCTGGTTTATGCAGAAAGCCATGTTGGACGCCCGAAATATGCCCTAAAGCCATCTGGTGATTGGGAGAGCGGAATCGGCAGAATCTGGCCGGCTCTGCCTCTCCTAAAAGATTTTCCTTATTTCAATATTCTAGCGGAATTCAATTCCATCGAATCGCTCCGGCCTATGCAGATGTGCTATCCTGGGTCTGCTCTATTGGTGGCGGAGCTGGCGAAGAGAAAGAAGGCAGATCTTTTGATCGATATCTGGGATATCGATCCTGCAGTCGGGGCGGCCTGGAATGAATACCTCGGTCATTCTCCTATATCGTTTTATCTGGATGATGGCTTTTCTGGTGTTATGTCCCTATTGAAGAGTTCTCCCCCCGGTCTTCTCTTTATCGATCCTCCTTTCACTTCTCCAGAAGAAAAGGAAGCGGCAGAGGAGCTCTTCTGCACTGCGAAAAGTCTCGGCTGGACGGCATTATGCTGGCACATGATGGCCACCATCCCTAAAGAGATTCCTTCGTCCTTTAGCGATCAATCCATCGAGTTTTCCATCAAGTTCTCCCGGATTGGATTGGAGTATGCCGGAGCGGAGGGATGCAGCATTCGAGTAGCGTCTCCAGATGGGACATTGATCCCCCGCATATCTGCCCGGATCAAGGCCTTTCTGCAGATCATCGGATAATAATTATCTCATAATTCAGCGTAGAGCCTATCGTTTAAACTATTTCCGCCTCTTTTCTGCTTATCGAAATAGTTATAACATATCCGAGCAGCTAAAATAATTATCAGATATAATAATCAATACCAAGGAGCTCGAAATGCAGGAATCACTTAATCCAGAATCATATGATAGAGAAGCCTTCTGGCATGATATCAAGGAAAAGTGGCCTGGCAAGTTCAGGGATCTGGAGCGCTTCATCTTCCAGGAAATTCGCCCTGGCAACAGGATATTCGTGGGAACAGGTTGCGGGGAGCCCCAGCATCTGGTCAGATCGCTTCTTGAATTCGTCAAAGAGCGACCCAAAGCCTTTCTTGATGCTGAGCTCATAAACATAGTCACCCTTGGGGTGGCACCATACACGGACGAGAAGTTCCAGAGCAACTTTCGGCTCAACTCCTTTTTCATCGGCGACCATACTAGAAACGCCGTCAATAGGGGCGAAGCTGATTATACCCCCATATTCCTCTCCAATCTTCCCCAGCTGATCCGATCGGAGAGAATACCGCTGGATGTGGCCCTCATCCAGACCACCCTGCCGGACAAGGATGGCAGAATGAACCTGGGAGTAAGCGTCGATATCGTCCGCACGGCGGTGGAGAAGGCGGGAATAGTCATCGCCCAGCCCAACTCTCATATGCCCGCCATTAATGGCGATGGCTGGATCTGGATGGACGACGTGGACTATCTGATCCCCTGGGATGAGCCCCTTCTGGAGTACATAGAGGATGTCCCAGGTGAGATCGCCCAGAGGATAGGAAAATATGTGGCTAGGATAGTGGAAGACGGCTCGACCATCCAGGTGGGATATGGCAGCATTCCCAATGCCATCGTCTCCAGCCTGAAGAACAAAAAGCATCTAGGGGTGCATTCTGAGCTGCTGAGCGATGGCATAGCCGGGCTCATAAGGGATGGGGTGGTGGATAACAGCAACAAAAGCATCAATCCTGGAAAGACCATCGCCACCTTCTGCATGGGCCACCGCTCGACATATGATTTTCTGCGAAATAACGATAGCATAGAGTTCAGGACCATTGACTACACCAACAACCCCCTGATCATCGCCCAGAACAGCAAGATGATAGCCATCAACAGCGCCCTGGAGATCGATCTCACCGGCCAGGCCACGGCAGAATCTTTGGGCCATAGCTTCTATAGCGGCATTGGCGGCCAGGCCGATTTCATGAGGGGCACGGCTATTGCACCAGGAGGAAAGACCATCCTCGCTTTGCCCTCTACCGCTCTAGTCACCTGCGCTGATTCCTCAGATAATGAGGCCTCCCTGGAAGGGGGAAGAGTCTCCCGAATAGTCCCATTCCTTGGGGAGGGGGCAGGGGTAACATTGACTCGGGGAGATATTCATTATGTGGTAACTGAATACGGCATCGCCTATCTACATGGAAAGAGCATCCGAGAGAGAGCCATGGCCCTAATCGCCATCTCTCATCCCTTATTCCGCCTCTGGCTGATTGAGGAGGCTAAGAGGATGCATCTGATCTATCCGGACCAGGCTTTCATTCCCGGAGTGCAGGGAGAATATCCAGAAGATCTGGAGGCATGGAAGACCACCAGGACGGGCCTCGGAATCCTGTTGCGGCCGGTGAAGATCAGCGATGAGCCCCTTCTCAAAGACTTCTTCTACTCCCTGTCCGACGAGAGCATGTACCAGAGGTTCATCTCCGCCCGGAGAGATATTCCCCACCAGGAGCTTCAGAAGTTTGCTGCAGTTGATTACTTCCAGAAGATGGTTCTGGTGGCAACTGTAGAAGAGGATGGCATCGAGTCCATCTGCGGCCTGGGCCAGTATGGCATTAACAGCGATATGTTCACCGCAGATGTGGCTTTGGTGGTGAGGGATGACTGCCAGAACCATGGAATAGGAGGCGAGCTCTTGGCGTATCTGACATACCTCGCGAAAAGGCAGGGGCTCCTCGGATTCACCGCTGAGGTCCTGGCAGGAAATGATCCCGTATTCCATCTATTTAAAAAAATGGGTTTTGCAGTCAGCAAGAGGCGCGATTCCGGGGTATATGAGCTGGTGGCCATGTTTCCCTGACAACTGGTGGTGGACCTCTAAAGGATCTTCATAAGGTTCATACAAAACATACTTTTTTACATCATGAGAGCGATCGAAATATTATCTATCGGGATAGTCGATGGAGATCAAGAATCAAAGGGGAGTGTAATATCATATTAAAATCGAGGTGAAGTGGATGAAGAAAACCATTTTTCTAGCAATGATGAGCATTTTTGTCATATTCATGGCGATATCTGCCCATGGCCAGCAGGGCTTTGACCAGGCTTATATGGACAGTCCGTCTGCGATGGTACCATATATCTCAGAAGGCCAGTATTATGTCGACGGAAGCCTGGATCAATATTCTGAGTTCGACGGATTTGAATTAGCTGATACAGGCTCAAGCTCCAAGGAGAGCACAATCTACCAGACCGCTGCTCCTTCTGGCGCTCCTGTTCCTGTTGCCCCCAGCAGCCCGGACATCCTGGGGCTGGATATACCTCCAGAATCATCTATAGTGGACTATAAAGAGGCGCCCAGCTCTGCCGGGGCTGAAGACTCACTGATCGCCGCAAACAACTTCGCTCCGACCGACTTCGCTAAAGCCGGTATCGATAGGGCTGACACTTCTGCAACTGGCTCCTCTTTCGGCCAGCAGAGAAGGGCGACATCAAGCGAAAAGTCCACCTATCCATCCAGTATCAGCGCCGCAGTCCCTGGTGGAGTGATAGCAAGAAATGAGCTCTATTTGAGCTATGTTCCTCAGACGACAGGAGCTTGCAGGTTATTTGGCTGGCAGCCTATGTGGCTACAGATTTCCTCTTCCGGCCCATTATGGTTCTATGAGTGGTACCCCAATGGCGAGCTGAATGTAAAATATCTGGGCTATTCCTCTGCCGGATGGAATAAGAAATGGTTCAATGGAGATGTTCCCGGCTGGCATATCCTCCAGTATTACTGCAATGGATGGAGCAACTATATCTACGTCTATGTCTACGGCCAGGGCTCCGGCACCTGGACAGATCGGAATCCATACACTCCGGCACCGCCCAGCGGGACAGCTGCTGTGACCCTCAGGTCAAGCTGGCTTTTAGGCTATGATGTATACCTTGATGGAGAATATATAGGCACAGAGGGATTCGGAAAGGATCTTTCCGATGGCATTTACAGATTTAATGTGCCTGGGAATATGTGGCATACCATAGTGATCAGCAAGGATGGCGAGAGCTATTGGGAGACAGGGACATTCTTAAGTGGTGCAGCATACAGGTTCACCATTTGATCTGACGATCTGAGCATTTTTTTCATTTTTTTGTTTATTTTTCATTTTTTTTGTCTAGCATTTCACGCAATCATCCCGCCAACAAGGAGAGAACCTTTTTATCCTCTTGGGCTGCAAATATCCTCTTCCCTATGGATAATAGCATCCTTCTCCTCAGCATGGTGATCGCAGCCATGCTCGTCCTCTTTATAAGCAACCGTATACGGCTCGATCTTGTCGCCATAGTGGCCTGCCTCGCTTTAGCTTGGCTGAGCCTTATCAGCCCATTGGAAGCGATATCAGGCTTCGCCTCAAATGCCGTGGTGGCAATGGCATCGGTGATGATCCTGGGATACGGAATCGAGAGAACCGGGGTAACATCCCGCCTGGCCAGCACTATTATCAAATATGCTGGGACGAATGAGAAAAGGATCATCTCTACTGTATCCATGACCGTGGGCTTGCTCTCCTCAGTGATGCAAAATATCGGAGCAGCCGCCCTATTCCTGCCGGCGATAAGAAGGATAGGTCAGCAGACCTCAATCCCCACTTCCCACCTGATGATGCCCATGGGCTTTGCCGCCATCCTGGGTGGCACAGTAACAATGATCGGCTCTGGACCTCTTATCGTCCTCAATGATCTCTTGCGCCAGAACGGGATGGAGCCCTTCTCCATGTTTGCCGTAACTCCGGTGGGACTGCCTCTGCTCATAGCCGGGGTCACCCTCTTCGCCCTGGCTGGATCTCGCATCTTCCCGAATAAAAAGGAAAAGAAATGCCAGCTTACAGTGGCTGAGATCTGGGGCATCGACTACGCTATCAAGACTTGCATTCTCCCCCGATCATCCAATCTCTCTGGAAAGACAAGGGAAGAGGCATCATTCAAGATCAAATATGACCTCAATCTGCTTGCCATCCGGAAGAATACTGAGGTGACTGTAGCCCCTTCCCGATATGCTCGCCTGGAGTCCGGCCAGGAGCTGGCCTTCCTCGGATCCAAAGAGGATTTTAATGATTTTATTTCGGCTTCCGGCTGTGTGCCCACTGAAAACCGGAGCAGATTGAAGTCCATCCTGGATAGCGGAGGATTTGGCCTGGCTGAGCTGATCGTCCGGCCAAAGGCCTCGATCATAGACAAAACCCTGCGGGAGATCGGATTTCGCCAGAAGTTCTCCATAGAACCGATCGTTCACTTTAGCAAAATGAGGGAGTCAAGATCGGATTTCTACGATACCCCTCTTGCAGCCGGCGATACCATCATCGCCTTTGGATCATGGGACACCCTGAGGCTTCTTGCCAGCCACCAGGATCTTCTGCTGCTCACTCATCCCGAAGGAGAGGAGATTCGCTATAAGAAGGGGCCTTTGGCTGTCATGATATTCATTGCTTCCCTGGCCCTTACCTTTACAGGAATGCCGATCTCCATCGCTCTTCTCACTGGAGCTGTGGCCATGATTCTGGCGGAGATTCTCACTCCGGACGAGGCTTATCACGCCATAGACTGGAAGAGCGTAATTCTCATAGGCGGCCTGATTCCCTTCGGAATAGCGATGGAGAACACAGGAGCTTCCAGGCTCATCGCCAGCTCTTTTGTCGATCTTCTGGCCGGCGCCCACCCAATTGCAGTCATGCTCTCCCTAGCCATCCTCACAACCGCTCTCTCTTTGATCATATCCAATGTGGCGGCAACAGTCCTCTTAGTTCCTTTGGTGCTACTTTTGAGCGCAGGCATAGGGGCGGATCCCAGGGCTCTGGCTCTGCTGGTGGCAGTCTCATCTCAGAACTCCTTTATCCTTCCCACCCATCAGGTGAACGCTCTGCTGATGGATCCCGGTGGATATACCATCAGGGATTACCTCAAGGCGGGAGGCGTTATGACCGTTCTTTTCATATGCATTGAAACAACATTCATCTATTTGTTAATCTGATAAGAGGTGAGAATGATGATCATCCATCAATTTTTCGTCCCCGGCATCGCCCATAGCTCCTACATGGTAGCCGGGAATAACATCTGTGCAGTCATCGACCCAGAACGAAACATCCGTCCCTATCTGGATTCTGCCAAGAAGATGGGTCTTAAGATAACTCATATCCTGGAGACGCACCTGCATGCTGATTTCATCTCCG
>ENA-UOOE01002078-UOOE01002078.1-fermentation-metagenome-genome-assembly--contig:-NODE-2078-length-15122-cov-7.255393_pt1 | contig 15122 bp, 13 predicted proteins | sample MGYA00245776_ERZ724021 | MGnify/ENA primary metagenome ERZ724021 (study PRJEB28704, sample SAMN03018321) | fermentation metagenome | biome: anthropogenic terrestrial biome; feature: soil; material...
ATAACATGATAACATGATATCATCATATCAGGAGCAAAGAACAGGCTCATGATATTCTCAACCGGTAACTTCAAGGAGACGGCATTCCAATTCTCTGCGAAGTTTCGGTGATGTAATAGGATCGGTATTTCATTACGAATTCATCATAAAGGAGGAAACCGCGATGAATATTAATAAATTTACACAGAATTCTATGCGGGCGGTGCAGGATTGCGAAAAGATCGCCTATGATTACGGTCACCAGGAGATCGATGTGGAGCACCTGCTTTACAGCCTGCTCTCCCTGGAAGATAGTCTGATTAAAAAATTGCTGGAGAAGATGGAGATCAATACGGAGGTATTTACCGCACAGGTAGAGGGGCTGTTAAGAAAGCGTCCCAAGGTATCCGGAGGACAGGTTTACATCAGTAATGATTTAAATAAAGTACTAATCTATGCAGAAAACGAAGCAAAAGCTATGGGGGATTCCTATGTTTCGGTGGAGCATCTGTTTCTCAGCATGCTGAAAAATCCGAATGAAGAGGTAAGGCAGCTTTTTAAGGATTTCCGTATTACGAGGGATGGCTTCCTAAAAGCGTTGCAGTCGGTGCGGGGAAACCAGAAGGTAGAAAGTGACAATCCGGAGGCAACCTATGACACCCTTGAAAAGTATGGTTCTGATCTTGTTGCCAGAGCAAAAGAGCAGAAGATGGATCCGGTCATTGGGCGGGATAGTGAGATCCGGAATGTGATCCGCATCCTATCCAGAAAGACGAAGAATAATCCGGTCCTGATCGGCGAACCGGGTGTCGGTAAAACGGCAGTTGTCGAGGGGCTGGCACAGAGGATTGTTCGCGGAGACGTACCGCAGGCATTAAAGAATAAGAAACTGTTCGCACTGGATATGGGGGCTCTCATTGCCGGAGCAAAATATCGCGGTGAATTTGAAGAGCGGTTAAAGGCAGTACTGGAAGAGGTAAAAAAGAGCGATGGGCAGATCATCCTCTTTATCGATGAGCTGCATACGATCGTTGGCGCTGGTAAGACGGAGGGATCCATGGATGCCGGTAATATGCTAAAGCCCATGCTGGCGCGCGGGGAGCTGCATTGTATCGGGGCAACAACCTTGAACGAATACCGGCTCTACATTGAAAAGGACGCGGCGCTCGAGCGTAGATTCCAGCCGGTACTGGTGGAGGAGCCAACCGTGGAGGATACCATCTCCATTTTACGTGGATTAAAGGAACGCTATGAGGTATTCCATGGGGTTAAGATTACGGACGGAGCTCTCGTTAGTGCTGCGGTATTGTCAAATCGCTATATCTCGGATCGTTTCCTTCCGGATAAAGCAATTGACCTCGTGGATGAGGCCTGTGCGCTTATTAAGACAGAACTGGATTCCATGCCGATGGAGCTGGATGATTTAAAGAGAAAGATTATGCAGCTGGAGATTGAGGAGGCGGCACTTAAGAAGGAAAGTGACCGTCTCAGCATGGAGCGGCTGAATGATCTGCAGAAGGAGCTGGCAGAGCTAAGAGAGCGCTTTGCGTCGGCGAAAGCAAGATGGGATAGTGAGAAGGCGTCCGTAGAGAAGGTGCAGGGACTTCGCAGCTCCCTGGAGACTTTGAACAATGAAATTCAGCTGGCAGAGCGCAACTATGATCTGAATAAAGCAGCGGAATTAAAATACGGCAGGCTTCCCGAGCTGCAGCGACAGCTAAAGGCAGAGGAGGAACGGCTGAAGCAGGAGGACAATATGCTGGTGCATGAGAATGTCAGCGAGGAGGAGATCGCAAAAATTGTTTCCAGATGGACCGGTATTCCGGTAACCAAGCTGACCGAGGGTGAGAGAAATAAGACCCTCCACTTAAGTGAAGAGCTTCATAAGCGGGTCGTTGGCCAGGAGGAAGCGGTAGAAAAGGTATCGGATGCGATCCTTCGCTCCAAAGCCGGAATTAAAGATCCTACGAAGCCAATCGGTTCCTTCTTGTTCTTAGGGCCTACCGGAGTTGGTAAGACAGAGCTGGCTAAGACTTTGGCGGAAAGCTTATTTGACAACGAACAGAACATGGTACGTATTGACATGAGCGAATATATGGAGAAGCATTCGGTTGCCAGACTGATCGGAGCGCCTCCCGGATACATTGGATATGAAGAGGGCGGCCAGCTGACCGAGGCGGTTCGGCGTAAGCCCTATTCCGTTCTTCTGTTTGATGAGGTGGAGAAAGCGCATCCGGATGTATTTAACGTGCTGCTGCAGGTCCTGGATGACGGAAGGATTACAGACTCCCAGGGAAGAACGGTTGATTTTAAGAATACGATCATTATCATGACCTCGAATATAGGATCCCGCTATCTGCTGGAGGGGATTGAAGAGAATGGCGAGATCAGTGAGCAATGCAGAGAGCTTGTGAAGAATGATCTGCACAGCGCTTTCCGCCCGGAATTTTTAAACCGGCTGGATGAAATCATTCTCTTTAAACCTCTGACGAAGGATAATATTGCAGATATCATCAATCTTTTAATGGTGGATCTTAATAAGCGGCTGTCCGATCGTGAAATAAAGGTTGCTCTGACGGACCGTGCAAAAGAATATATTGCGGATATGGCCTTCGATCCGGCCTATGGCGCAAGACCTCTGAAGCGTTTCCTGCAAAAGAATGTGGAAACCTTAAGTGCCAGACTGATTCTAAGAGACCAGGTACAGGCGGAGGATACCATAGTAATCGATGAAAATAATAATGAACTGACCGCAACAGTAGAGAATTTCTCCGGCAATAAATAAGCTGCAGCCTTGCAAAAAACCACGCAAACCCCATGTACGCAATAGAAGGTTCACACCCACCAACAAAAGGTGCAGGAATGACGAGAAAATGCGAATACAGAATGTCATAGTCAGAATTTTTTGGCGGAATGAATCATAGAATTAAATAAGTGATTATTCTATGGAGGTTATAATGAGGAGGCTTAGAATACTGGCTCTGCTTCTTATGATACTCATTACCGTATTCGGAATTATCGGTTGTAAAATGGAGGACACGGATATTAAGAAATTAAAGGATTTGGAATTTACTGTAGTTGAGGATGCTGACCTGCCCGGTGAATTAAAGGAGATTATTGACGGAAAGAAGGAAAACCCCTTTAGATTAACCTACTCCAACAAAGATTATTTATATATTGTGGTTGGATACGGGCAGCAGAATAGCGGAGGTTATAGCATCGCTGTAGATGAACTATATTTAACCAGCAACGCAATTTATATCGACACTAATTTAGTAGGACCTTTGAAAGATGATATGGCTGTACAGGGTGTCACTTACCCGTATGTAGTGGTAAAAACTGAGTTTATGGATAAAAAGGTTGTATTTGAATAATCGACTTAAAAGGGACCTCATCATTTCAATATACTTCGGAAATGAGAGGTCCCATAATTTACGCTGAAATTTGAAAAACAACAAGATTTTGTTGGTAAGGAAGTTCACATAAACTATATGTTGTATTTTTCTTGCTTTTTGTAAGAATCATGGTGTATTTTTAAAATTGTTTCCTGATTTTGTGCAATTTATTGAATGTAAAATAGTGTAAATAAGTCATTACGTGAAAATATTCCATAATATTGAACAAAAATACAATAATTTAATATGCAGTTTTATGGGTACAATATAATTCAAGCGTTTGAATTGTCAGAAAATTCATTGACAAATATTAAAATTTAATGTTATAATATAAATGATGCATGTAATTTGTAACAGAATTATTTCAAAAATGTTTGGTATCCATAAGATGGCGATAGTAAGCATTGGCAAGGAGAAAAATAATGATGAAGCAAAATGATGTAAACAAAGTTAGAAACGCTGTAATAAGCCAAACGGGTAAAAAGGTTAAAGTGAGGATAAACAGAGGCAGGCATAAAATTGATGAGACAGAAGGCGTTATATCAGAAACCTACCCAAGCATCTTCTTGATTAAGATACAAGAATCAAAAGATATGCCTGTAAGGACAATCTCCTATAGCTATACAGACGTATTAACAAAGGACGTGGAACTTATCTTATGCCAATAAGAAAGAGAACATACGTTGTGTCAGGATGAGACCGTGATAGATCATTACGGTTTCATCCTATTTTTTTTCGTTAATCCAATAATGAAATCATAAATCCTTTTTCCAATGAATAAGATATGACAGAGGCATCCATCGTATGTCCATATTAAGGAGGGATTTTAGTGGAATTAATAAAAAAGAATATTCATATGAATAAATTAAAATGTAAGAGTACCCTGCAGCTTACATTGGATGACGACTTTAATGTACCAGATGTCAAACCGGATATTGATAAAATTATTAAGGAGCAGGGAGAAATTAAAATTACTGATATTAAAGCGATGAATGGGAAGCTTCTTGTGAAGGGAGCCTTAGGGTTTAATGTATTATATTTAAGCAATGGGGATTCCAGGCCGGTACATAATATTGCAGGAGAAATTCCTTTTGACGAAGTAATTAATATGGAGCTTACCTGCGCTGACGACGATCCTATTGTTAAATGGGAGCTTGAGGACCTGTCGACGGGAATGATTAACTCCAGAAAACTCAGCGTAAAATCGATTGTTCAGCTCAATGTAGCAGTGGAGGAACTTTATGATGAAGAGACGGCGGTGATGGTGGAGGGACCGGAGGATGTTCAATATATCAATAAAAAGATTGAGATTACCGATGTAAGCGCGAATAAAAGGGATACCTTCCGGATCAAAGATGAAATTCTTCTTCCTGCAAACAAGGGAAATATTTCTGCCCTGCTTTATCATGATATTCAACTAAATAACCTGGAGGTAAGGTTACTCGAGGATCGGTTTAATATCAAAGGGGAGCTGTCGGTATTCCTTCTGTATACGAGCGAGGACGAGGAGAATCCAATTGAATACTATGAGACGGAGATACCGTTTGGCGGAACCATTGAATGCAGTGGCTGCAATGAAGATATGATCGATGATATCACCTTCCGTATTTCCAATAGGAATCTTGAAATTAAGACGGATGATGACGGAGAGGAAAGAGCCTTAGATATCGAGGTTATCCTTGACATGGATATTAAGGTTTATGCAATTGAGGAGCCGGAAATTCTATGCGATGTATACAGTCCATCCAAGGAAATTACTCCGGTTGTTAAGAATGCAGTTTATGAAAATCTGGTGATTAAGAATAATAGTAAATATCGAATTGCGGATCGGATCCGGGTTCCGGAGAATCAGCCCCGAATCCTGCAGATCTGCCATGCAAATGGAGTGATAAAGATTGATGAGATCATTCCGGAGGGGAACCAGATGCAGGTGGAGGGCATCATCGATGCCGATATTCTCTATATTTCAGAGGATGACAAAATACCACTAAATTCCGTAAAAGGTGCCATTCCGTTTGCACAAATTATTGAGGTTAAGGGTATGAAACCAGATAGTAATTATGATATAAGGCCAAACCTTGATCAGCTCAGCGTGATGATGCTTGATAGTGAGGAAATTGAAGTAAAGGCAACTATCAGCCTGAATACGATTGTGTTTGATAATATAACCGAAGAAATCATTACGGATATTGAAGTAGCGGATATTGATCTTGAAAAACTGCAGGCGATGCCGGGAATTATCGGCTATGTGGTAAAGCAGGGAGACAGCTTATGGAACATTGCCAAAAAGTACTATACCACGGTGGATGGCATTATGAACATTAACGATATGGAAAGTGACCGGATTCAGCCGGGGGATAAGCTCATTATCATGAAAAAAGTGGATGCGGTATTATAGAAAATCGCATTGCATTAGAAGAGGAGCTTATGAAAATAGCAGATTTATTTTCATAAGCTCTTTCTGCACCCCGGAAAACCTAGAGGCCGGTTTTGAAGGACTTTTTTCGAAAAGCCAGAAGTCCCAGCAGCATGAGTACCGGGAAAATCGTACAAGCCAGTAGGCCCGACCGAAGTCCAAGCTGTTCCAGATCAAACCCGCGGTTCGTCAGTAAGGGAAGACTTTCTCCGGTCTCTTGGATACGGTTTGACAGGATGCCTGCTATCCATGGGCCTGTGGAACAGCCAAGATCGCCGCAGATCGCGAGGATGCCAAACATTAAGGTTCCGCCTTTTGGAAATGCAGCAGAGGAAAGACTGAAGGTCCCGGGCCACATCAGACACACGGAGAGGCCGGTCAGACTGCAGGCAAGTAAGGAGAGAAACGGATTCGAGGTAAGAACGGTCGCAAGGTAGGTAAGGATGCATAGGATACTGCTTCCGATCAGACAGCCCTTCATGGGGAGGCGTTCCCCATAATACCCATAAATCGTTCGACCGATTGCCATGAATAAGGCAAAGACCCCCGGTCCCAATATGTCCCCGACCAGCTTAGGGACTTGCAGCCCTTTTTCTGCGAACAGGGAGGACCATTGTGACATACTTAATTCACTGGCGCCGGCACAGATCATTAATAGCATGGACAGGTAAAAGCCCGGGTTTGACAAAAGCTCCTTTAATTTCATTCCATTTCCATCCTGGACAAGGGGAAGGAGGGGAACATGGAGAAATTTGAATGCATTATAGAGAGGAAACAGCGACCATAGCAGAGGGAGAAGAAACCAGAGGTCACGCCCGACCAGCCGCAGTACAATGGTGCTGAGGAGTACGACAATCATCTGACCCCAGCAGTAGAAGGAATGCAAAAGAGCCATAGCGGATTCTTTATTATCATTGGGCAATGCCTCCACAATAGGACTTACAATCACTTCCAGAAGACCGCCGCCGGTTGCATATAATATTACGGAGATTACCAGGCCAAGATAGGGAGAAGGCATGATAAACGGCAGAAAGCTTAAGGATAAAAGACCGGCTGTGCATAAGGCGTGGGCGGCTACCATACATTTTCGATAACCGTAATGATCCGCATATTTTGTTGCCCAGATATCTGTAAGCAGCTGTGTACCAAAATTAATCAGGATTAATTGACCAAGCTTATCATAGGAGATATGAAAGCTGGTTTGAAAAATGATAAATAGAAGAGGAGCCAAATTATTAATAATAGCCTGTGTAATATATCCTCTGTAGCATGCATAGGTTGTATGCTTGTATGTATATTGTTTTTTCGACATAAATGTATACCCATCCTGTTCTTATGTTATAGATTAGTGTTATTCTGCAGCATAGCCGCAATCAATGTTCCAGGGCTCTTGATATAAAAATCATGGCTTACGATCCGGCCAGTAAGGTTTTGTCAGAAAGACCTGCTTGCCCGGATCCTTTTTAAAATATTCGTACGCTCTTTCCGCCATGCGGCTGTCTTTATAGATACCGAAGACGGTAGGGCCGCTTCCGCTCATTAGGGCAGTCAATGCACCCAGTTTTTGCATCCGATGCTTGATTTCCTTTATGACCGGATATCTCGGAACCGTAACGGTCTGCAAAATATTATCCATGCAGCCGGTAAGCCCTTTAAGATCTCCATTTTCTATGGCTTTTCTCATAGCTGTAATATCCGGATGCCTGCTGCGGGAAGTCAGCTTAAGATTTGTATAGACGCATTTTGTCGATATACTGATATCCGGTTTTACCAGTAAAATAGCGCAATCCGGCATTCGCTTCAGTGGCGTGAGAATCTCGCCAATTCCTTCCGACAGGGCAGTCCCCGCCAAAATACAGTAAGGCACATCCGCGCCGAGCGTTACTCCCAAATGCATTAATTCTTCCCTGGTCAGTCCGGTTTGAAACATCTCGTTCAGTAAGCAAAGGATAGCTGCCGCATCCGAACTTCCGCCGGCCAGACCGGCGGCAACCGGTATGTTTTTCTCCAGGGTAATTTTAATGCCGGCAGGAATATCAAAACGCTCCATAAAAACTTGTGCAGCTTTATAAACCAGATTTCTGTGATCGGTTGGCAGATAGGATAGATTCGTCTTTACAAGGATTTTATCCGAAGTTGTTTTTTCTAACGTCACAACATCGTATAGATCAATGGTCTGCATAATCATACGTAAGTCATGATAACCATCCTCTCGCTTTCTTAAAACATCCAGGCCCAGATTGATCTTTGCATAAGCTTTTGCTGTAAGAAAATTCATAGGTACCTCCATCTTGGCATTCGTAGCATAGTATTCACACGAAAAAGGCCACTGAAAAGTTTGCCTTATACAATGACCTTATATGGATTAAAATAAACGATATTCGTATTCTATCATACTTTAAATTTCTTTACAATTTAAAATACGCTTTAAACTCTTCCCATAGTTTAAATTTGACCTTCACAGGAGTTTTCTGTAGCTTTAACGTCTCAAATTCTTCTTCGGTAAGAAGGACTTTAAGCTGTTTTTCCGATTCTTCATTTACAATACTATAGGTCTCATCGACAAAGCAAAGCGGGGGGAACATAACGCACCACCAGTTTTGTCCCTTTGCTTCGCCGATCTTTACCCGAAGGGCCTCATAGGTTCCGGGGGGGAAGGTATAATCTCCATAGACCTTCAGCGGAAAATAACAGGGCTCTAAGCTTACGTGGACCGGATAATCGTATCCGTTATCCCTAATGACTGCCTGTGCAGATTCCTGAATATCCGGCAGCTTTTCGGATAGGATCTGCCTAGCCCGGTCAATGCTGTTGACTTCCTTAAGATAGGGGGATAGCTCCGTAACCAGAGAATCCTTTACCAGTATTTTAAGATTTTGATCCTCCTTACTATCGCTGTTTGCAATTACGTGAAAACGTATGATTTCCCCCGCAATGCCGGTTTGTATCTCGGATTGCTTCTTTGCATCTGCTTTTACAAATCCCATTACAACACCGGAAAAGATCATAATGAGCAATAAAAGAAAGATGCGCAGCCTGCTATTCCAGCGCAAAAACAGGGCATAAATCGACGAAAGCCGACATTCTTTCGTTCTTATTGTAATTTTATCGTTATGTACGGAATTATCTTGAATGCAATCCAACGGATCGTATGTTTCTTCTCTTGATGGAATCATAACCTGCTCCTTTCCTAATCGGTTCTTGTTTTGAATTCTTTATCCGGTTAGAGTATTCCCATAGAAGAGGTAAATTATTCGGATATGTTTTTGTGTGTTACTATTCACATCCGATATGTATACCATGCTATGATTTCGACAAATGTATCCGATTCGGAGACGCTTTCGCTTCAAATACTCCTTATCGGATATCATTTGTCGAAATCATATGATAGACTTTGTTAGGGGTGTGAACAGTAACTTTTGTGTTCATGATACAATAAAAACGGAATGAGGAAATGCAAGCTTGCTTGTAATTTCCGAGTGGAGTGCCAAGATCATGAACATGTTTTTCGTTCATGATACAATGAAAAATACTTGAACTTCGCATTATTTAATAGTACAATAAAGTAGCATTTTCAAGCATGCAAAAAGAGTAAACAAAATTGTGAAACAATAATAACAAAAGCAGCACAGAAATGAGGATAAATATGTCAGACAAAGCACCCATAGGAGTGTTTGATTCAGGGATCGGCGGTTTAACGGTAGTCAAAGAGATTATGAATCAAATTCCTGGGGAAACAATTGTTTATTTTGGTGATACGGCGAGACTTCCCTATGGAAATAAATCGCAGGAAACCATTCTTACATACACAAGACAAATCATCCGTTTTCTAGTGGGGAAAGGCGTTAAGGTAATTGTAGTAGCCTGTAATACCGCCAGTGCCCTGGCATTAGAGACGGTTAAAACAGAAGTTGATATCCCGATGATCGGAGTTGTTAAGCCCGGAGCTAAGGTGGCGGCAGAGACAACTAAGAATGGCAGGATCGGTGTAATCGCCACGGAAGGGACCATCCGCAGCGAAATATACAACAATTATATTAACAATATAAATCCGCAGGTTGAAGTATACGGAAAGCCCTGCCCTCTTTTGGTTCCTCTTGTAGAGGAGGGTCTGCTGGAGGATCCGGTTACAACGGAAATGGTACGCAGATATACAAAGGAGCTGCTGGATATTGATATTGATACCCTGGTTCTAGGGTGTACCCACTATCCATTATTGAGGAAAACGATTCGCAGCGTTGTCGGTGAACAAATTAAGTTAGTGAACCCGGCATATGAAACGGCAAGGTCGCTAAAGAAAGTACTGATTGCAAATCATTTAGAGAATGATCCTACGGTAAAATCGAACCATCTGTTCTATGTCAGTGATGGTGCCGATAAATTCAAAAAATTTGCAAAATCTATACTGCCTTGTGAAGTGGTGGAAACAAAAGACGTTAATATAGAAAATTATTAATCAGGGAAGAAAGCAAAAACCCGCAAGCGGCTTTTTTCATTCAATTTTGTACCGCCGCCCACAGTGGAATGCGAGGAAAAATGACGAAGAACGTAATTGTTATAATGGAAGGATTCCAGTTTGGCGAGGAAAAAGAAAGAATAGCCGTGAAAGCGGATGGCATATATCAGTTCCGGAACGGAAAGCATTTCATCCGTTATGAGGAAAGGATTGAAGGTGTTGAAGGCGCAATTAAAAGCAGGATAAAAATAGCTCCGGATCAGATTACAATTACAAAGAGTGGAGCAGCGAATACGGTAATGACCTTTGAATTAGGAAAAGTTACGAGCGCAGCCTATCATACACCTTACGGGAGTCTGCCGCTTCAGATTAAGACAAGAAAAATGCATGTGGAAGAAAAAGAGGATGAGATGATGGTTAATCTTGATTACACGATAACGGCGAATGGCGAACATCTTTCCGATAACGGTATAAAAATTAAGATCCTTTCACTTAAAACAGGAAAGAAATTGTGAAAGGATCTTATAAAGGTTTATTCCTTTGCCTTAATAAAACCATCCTTATCAATGGTAACATTAAAAGATATTTTCTCCATATATTCAAAATATGACTTGCGGTCCTTTTCCTCGGTGAGCAGATAGGTGTAGGTATCCTTTCCCATAGCAGGCAGAATCTGCATCCGAAGGGTATCATCCGGATCAACATATATCTTCAGTAATCCGGATTCCCGGTGGGAGTTGTTAAACCAGAAGTTACCCAGGCTATAAGCAATCGGCTTGCCCTTATAGAGTTCAAAGCCCTGCATAACATGCGGATGGCAGCCGACAACAATGTCTGCTCCGGCATCAATATATTTTTTGGCAAAATCCCGCTGATACTTTTCAGGGTAATCATTTCTTTCAACGCCCCAGTGAACGAAGACGACAACATAGTCACTGTTCTCAGAGGCCTTTTTAATTTCCTTTATCAGAGGAGCCGGATCATAGGTACCAACCATTCCCGGTGAGTTCTCCGATGCATACCAGCTCATGTCGAAGATGACCTTAGAGGATGCAAGAAAAGCGATCTTCTTGCCCCCGACCGTATAGTATACCGGGGCTTCTGCTCTGGCTAAATTTTTACCGGCGCCGACATAATCGATACCGGCTTCCTCCAGGGTGGTAAAGGTATCCATAAGAGCGTCGGGACCATAGTCCAAAGCGTGGTTGTTGGCCAGGGAAACAATATCTACTCCCATTTCATGAAGAATATCCACACGGCTTGGATCGGCGCGGAAGGTATAGGATTTATCCGGTGTCTTTGTTCCTCTGGTACTATAGGCAAATTCATTGTTTAGCATCATGATATCAGCAGCGTTCATTTCCTCAACAAGATCCTTAGACAATCCGCCGAGAATTCCCTTGCTCTCTCTGTCATACCGGGCTACCGGCTTTGATTCCTCATCAAAATTAATATCCCCTGCGAAACCAAGAACGATGGGACGATCCATATTCTCATTGGTATCCCCGGCTACAGAGCCATCGTTATTCTTAGAATCAGAATCCTCCGGAGAAGTCTCGCTTTCCTTCTTCTCCCCATCGCTGCCGGATCCCTTATTTTGGTCATCCGAATTATCATTGCCGGGTTCTTTATTAGGGTCATCCAAATTATCCTTGCCGGGCTCTTTGCTATCGTCATCCGAATTGTTATCCACGGCATCGTTCCTGTTATCACTCGTTTCTTGATTTCTTTCATCTACTTCGTCCTGACGATTCTGCAGCTTAAATGCATAGATCAGAAGGCCGCAGAGGAGTACAAGAGAAGCAAAGCATGCTAGGGACAGGAGTAAAATATTCTTCTTTTTCATCGAATCTTCCTTTCCGATTAAAAAAACCTCTTACCTTATAACAATTATGCCTTCAAGGTAAGAGGAATATAAACTATTTATTTTCTTTTTTAAATTTACCGGCTATTCTTTTGAAAAATCCTTTTTTCCCTTTCTTTACCTCTAAACCGCTTCTTAAACCTTTTACATCCATGATGTAAATACCGCTTAGAACCGCTTTAACTTCTTTCTTCACCGGTATCAGATCAAATACCTTAACATCACAAATCAAGGATAATACCTTAGGACCGATCTTGGCTTTTACGATGGGCACCTTAGATCTTCTCATGTATTTGGGTGTCTGATCAAGTACAACCTTAGGAAGGTTTGCATCCTTCAATTTCAACATCTTCTTGTCAATGACCAGCATAGAAACAGTCTGAGCAGCCGCTTTCATCTGCATCTCGGATTTTTCCTGTTTCTTCTGAAGTTTTCTTCCTACAAAATATAACCCAGCAAAAACCGCGACTATAACAACGGCTGTGACAATTAATACGATTGCTAAAGTATTATCCATGAACTATGTACCTCCTAATAATGTACGTTTTAATGCATGTCCCAGTTCAGGGCACCGTTAATTGTACCATCTTTTTATAAAAAAAGAAATAGGTAAATGAAAAATGCATCAAGTTTCCTTCGACAAAAATCATAATAAGGAAGCATTCTTCTCTAAAGTGTCTCGAATAATACCCTGAACATAGGTGTTGAGCGATTTTAATTGCTCCTTCTCCAGATCCTTTGGATAAATCGGTTTGCCATATTCGATAACCGTATGGGCTTTCCTGATCCATGGTAGATGATTCTCAAATGCTTCCTCCGTGTTTGAGATGGATACCGGAATAATCGCACATCCGGTCTTTTGAGCAACCTTAAAACTGCCTGCCTTGAACGGAAGCATTTCCTTACCCTGGCTGCGGGTGCCTTCCGGAGAAATAAATACGGAGTAACCATCCTTAACCTGCTCGATTGCCTTCAGAATTACTTTCATACCCTGGCAGACATCATCCCGGTCAAGGAACAGGCATTGCAGAAAATTCATCCAGGTCCGTAAGAAGGGGACTCGCTTGATTTCCTTCTTGGCTATAAAACCGGTTAAAGTCGGCAGGGTGGCATAGGAAATCATAATATCAAAATAGCTTCTATGATTTGCAATATATAAAACAGCCTCGTCCTTAGGTATGTTTTCTATTCCAATAACAGTGACCTTAACACCGCTTAGAAATAGTACAACACGGAATGCGCCGGCTACGATTTTCTGCGAGTATGCAACCATTGTGCGGTGGTTAAACTTGTCGATAAGGTATGCGATAAGAAACAATGGAATACTGATAATAAAAAACAGAAGTACAAAGAGTAAAACCAAAATCAAACGCATATATAAGCCTCCGGTCTATAGGATAATGAATAAACTTTCTAACGATTCTCATTTAATTGTGTCTTTGTTGTTCTCGGGCTTTCCACTATTTTCACCAGGTATCTCTTCGGGCTTTTCCTGGGAATTCTCCGGTTTGCTTTCCGCACTGTCCGGATCCTTTTCCTCATTTTCATTTTCGGAAGGATCTTCTTCTACATTATCCGGATCTTCCTCCTGGGGATTCTCTTTTGGATCTTCCGGAGTTTCCGTAGGCTTCTCCTGTGAATCTTCCGGAGTTTCCGTAGGCTTCTCCTGTGAATCCTCCGGCTTCTTCGGGTCCTCTTTCGGATTTTCCTTATCATCCGTCGGAACATTGTCTTCCCCTTCCGGAACGTCTTCTTTGCCCTTGGCAGGCTTTTCATCCTCCGGCTTCTCCGGATCTTTTTCAAGGTCTTCGTCCTCAATTGGCTCCCCATCCAGTAATGCCTCTTCGTCTAGTAAGGCCGGATCATCTTTCGGGGGCGGTGTAGCCACAACGGGCGGGCGATAGTTAATCAAAGCTGCATATTTTGCCTCAAAATCAAAATCTTCGCTTGGCGTATATTGATAATATTCATCTAATGTCAGATCGTTGGCATAAAGATAGGCTGCCAGATCCTTGCCGACATAACGAATGTGCCACGGTTCATAAGCATATCCGGTTATGTCTACTTTATCTATCGGATAGCGTATAATAAAGCCGAACCGGTAGGCATTCTTAGACAGCCAAATCCCTTCCGGGGTATTTGCAAAATCATCGAGTAACCGAAACCCGAAGGATTTTGTTGAAACATCAATTGCCAGGCCGCTCTGGTGCTCGCTGGTTCCGGGTACGGCAGAGTATTTTAAGGTATGTTCCTTACCCCTTTTAACAATATTGTTTAAGAAAATCTTGCGTTGTCTGCTGTAGGACCGGTAAGCAGAGACACCATAGAAGGTATAACCGTCTTTCTCTGCCGCGGCGAATAATTCCTCAAGGGCAGCAGCTGCTTCCGACCGCATTAGTTTTCGTTCATCGTAGTAATCTAAATTAAACAATACATTTGGCACTACTAAATCATCCGGTTCATAATCCTCCGACAGGGTATATTCTCTATTTATAAATACGGTAATGCTGGACGGATCGGTATCGATTTCTGTAGCGGGAATAAACGAGGTGTTGATGTCATCCCCGATCGCGTCTTCTCCATTCTTTCCCTCACCATTTAAGGCAGGCAGGGTATATGTATCATCCGGCGAACCCGGTGCTCCGGCAGCGGATGCCTCTAGCTCGGAGGCATTTAGATGTGTACTGTTCGCCGGGGGTGAAATCAAGCTGACAATCAGAAAGCCGGCAAGGGAAATTGAAACAACGGCTGTCAGGACAATCATAACTTTTCTCATTTGTAGTTGCCTCCTTTCTTAGTTCAAAATCTGCTCATTACCTAATTATAGCACTTTTTTGGAGAAATTTATAGTCTATTGTAGAAAAAGATTATGGTAAATCCTGCCTTACGTTACTGCTCATACCTGGGAAAAGTCTATCCTATGATTTTGACAAATGATATCAGATAAGGAGTATTTGCATTCGTCGGTACTTTGGCTCCGTATTTTGGGGCCTTATGTACCGCTACGTAATG
>ENA-UOOE01002081-UOOE01002081.1-fermentation-metagenome-genome-assembly--contig:-NODE-2081-length-15108-cov-2.833920_pt1 | contig 15108 bp, 6 predicted proteins | sample MGYA00245776_ERZ724021 | MGnify/ENA primary metagenome ERZ724021 (study PRJEB28704, sample SAMN03018321) | fermentation metagenome | biome: anthropogenic terrestrial biome; feature: soil; material...
CGAACCTTATATGGATTTTTCAACAACCGGTTCTTAAAATCCTGTTCTAATGATAAACTAATATTTCTCCATTGCTTTAAGGTTTCACCAGGAGCGCCATCTGCATCTGTTGGTGATATTTCCCTAAACAATTCAAAAGTACCATCTATACGTTGATTCGTTACAGGTCTGAATTCACGAAGTTGAATTTGAAAACCACCTGTATTGCTGGCCAGCTTGCCTATCTCAAGTAAATAGTCACGTTTATCGCCCTGGTATTCAAAATCAGGAGCTGCATATTCGCTCTTTTTAGAAGTCCCTGCATAAGTTGTGAACACCTCTGTACCCAAACCTAAGTTTACAACATTCCCATAGTAACTTACATATTCAGAACCAATTCTTCGAAAACCTAACTTGATAGGCACTTTATAATGTTCTCTTTCAAAAAGACTATCTACATTCAATAACAACGCATAATCATAATATGGCGATAGGTTATTCCTATTCCCACTTCTCACTCCTTTATCCGTAAAACTACTAAAGACCAATTCTCCATCCCAAGCATGCATTTGTCCAGGATAAGTCATAGAACCCCGCAAACTCAATCCCAACAAACTACTAGCTAGTGGTGCCCATGGGAGCGGGCCATTCAAAAAATGATTTACAGATAACGGATCATCCTTAAGCAATGTATAAGCTAAGTTGAGCCTCATTCTGTTTGGCAAGGCAATATCTTGCAGGTAACCCCCAAAAAAGTAGCGATCGTAACTTCCCACGCCTGTTGGCGTTGCTTTTTTTCTTAACGAACTAATGAGGTTTATACGATAACGTCCTATTTGTGTGAGCGCTGCAGCAGCTCCACGATAGGAAAGTCCGTAAACTGTTAAGGGGGTAAAACTTGCTGCTAAATTTCCATAATCAAAGCGTAAAGTACCATATTGTGTCCTGAAAGGACCAATCCCGGTATATAAAGAGCCTCTATTTATCTCGAATCCCCAGTTGCGATCTATTTGGGCAGTAGCACCATAAATATGGTTAAGAGATAAATTTGTTTTCAGTGACACTAAGGGGGCAACTTGACCATCGATATTAATATTAAAAGTATGAGGGTTACGATGGCTAGCTCCATAACTTCCTCTACCTGGACCTGTGGCTCTCCTTACCTCTAACCAGGAATTAGCTCCTAGTCTGATATTAATTTTCTCTGTTTCACCAGCCGCCTGATTGAAATCCTCAATCTGAATTAGATATCTCTCTACTTGCGCTATTAATTTCTCAACTTTAATACCCAATTCTTCTATTTCGTCGCGGTTATCAATTGCCAACTGAGTAAACTGCGCTACCTCAATCGGGCTAAGCTCCATCTTCTTCCCGATGCCTTCTTGAGACAAAAGACCATCAGCTACTGCAACTAACATTTTAGCTGTATCTGCCTGATTGACAAGTAAGGCTTGAGTAGAGGAAGGATATAGTTTCTGATAAAGAATTTCAATATCCCTAGGAACAGCCATAACCCCAAATAAAATTGTCAAGGTAAGTATGAACATAATTAGCAAAATTTCTTTCCTTTTCACTTTCTCCTCCCTCCTTTCAACGTCTTACCATAATGCTATCCTGACACGCTACTGTTTTCCCATCCTGTGAGGCTTTTATAATAAAATAATAGAAGCCCGGACGCACAATGCCACCATACCGATCTGTGCCATTCCATTCAAATGAATTCACGCCCTTAGTGCCATTGAATTGTTTTCTTTCAATTAGCCACCCGGATAGATTATAGAGCTCCCAGATAATAGAAGCATCTTTAGAAAGAGAAAAAGAAAAGACTGCAGGACCGTCTAACTGTCTGTATGGATTCGCAGATATTCCTACTTGTGAAATGGTAAAAGGACTTTCGGATGTGAAATTACTTATCATAAAGCGTTGTGGATTCGAAAATACAGGTTCAAGCTCATTATCGTAGACCGTTCCTACTCGCCACGTAAACCAGATATTATTCTGGACTAACACTTCCTGAGGTATAAAAACACTAGTGGTGGTGACGCCCTCTATCCATGGCCCCCCTGGACCCTCTATGATCACTTTAAAACCTATAGCTTCAGGAGTCTCTTGCCATGTTAGCTCATCAACAAAGCCAGCTGATTCAGGATTGCCACTGATAACGAAACCCGCTGTTGGAGAAAGAAGCACTGGAGATTTAAGCTCAGGAATTTGCAAAGCAAGTGGTATAGTCGGGTTACTTTCATGTTCTGTACTACTTACAGAAGTGATGAAATAATAATATTCGCCGCTAGCTAACCTTAGATCATGCCAATTGGTTTCCTTAATTCGTGCTAAAAGTAGCGCTTCCGAGAAATTAGGTACTGTTCCTCTAAAAACCTTATAGGCGATAGCGTTACCATCAGCTGGCGGAGCCCATGTTAACTCAACGTTGTTTATTCCTGACCGATTAGCTTGGGGGTCTATAGGAGAAGCTGTCTGTTGGTTACCTGCTTCCATTTGAATCACAGTAGTTGCTATTTCGCCTTCTGTTACATTAACTTGTATTGACTGACTGATATAACCTCTCAAAGATGCGGTTATGATTCGATCTCCAGTAGGCACTGGCTTTAAGAGAAAAAAACCATCCCTATCAGTCGTGGCTTTTATCCCCTGGTTTTCAACCTGTACTCCCGAAATGGGTCCACTATCTGAGAGAACATTTCCCTGAATGCCTCCTACAGCTGACACAGTCTGTCTTGCTGCGGTAAGGCTTTCATTGCCTTCAAAGTCAACAGCATAAACAGCAATAGAATTAACACCACTATCCAATTCTATAGTGCAGTTTATGTTATTTGTTTCCAAAATGGGAGGAAGAGTTGGCTTAGAATCGGGGGTAGCAGTATTATAAACCCTGTAGAAAGTTGCTCCTTTTCCATCAGCCGCCGGAGGTGAAGGCTTCCATTCTAATTTAACTTTCGATAACGTTAATCTTGTAGCCTCTAACTCTTGGGGGGGGTTGGGATATACGATAATGTCTGCTCCAATCTCTTCAATATTAACCCAAGTTCCACCCCAAACACGGAAAATCAAATAACGACCATAAAGGCCAATAAGATCACTTTTGGCATTCCATAATAAATTAGCACTCCCAGGCTTTTTAGAAGCTAGGGTTCTATTCCCATTTTCATCGGCTATGAAAAATTCAACCTCCCGACAACTGTAAATAGAGGAATGATTTTTCCCGAAAATATTCCCATATTGGATTAAAACCGGTGCTGAAAAGTCCCAAATTATATCTAAATATGATTCTTCTTCAGCTTTTCCCCAAAAATCAACCGCCAGTACAGCCTGGCTACCACTATCTTTTATGCCATCAAAGAGCTTAGTGTATGTTGAATCTTCGTGCATCACCCTCCCGGGTGTTTGATAAGTGTAACTTCCAACACGGTAAGAAACCGCAAAAAGCTCAGGTGTGAAGAAGATAAAAAGCAAGAGAAAAATGATATATATTTTCTGGCGCACGGCTCTCCCCTCCCTTGGCTGCGAGCCCCAACCACAAATTTTGTGGCAGGGGCTCATAGATGAATATCTACCTTATGGATTTAAGCTTTTCAATTAACCTTGCAGCCTGCAGACGTTTTGCAAAAAGTTCTTCCGGACTAGCAACACCATCAATTGTTAAGCCTTCAACAAATGCTTGGGCTTCCTTAATCTCTGCTGCATTTCTGGCTTTTAATCTATTAATCTCGCCTTTTAGGAGACTTATATAATCATAATCATCAATTCCATCTCGAACTAGCTCCCAGCGAATTGAGCTAAGCGGACCAGACTTATCTGGATAAATTAAGTGAGCTTGCCCATTTGCTCCAGCAACCATCGGATCGATCCAAGGGTTATCATATCCATAGCCACCCACTGCATTCCAAACGAGAACACCTGTATACTTATAGGCGGGTAATCGCCAGAAAAAATTTCTACTTACTAATAGATCCGTTTCCAAAGTTAAAATTGGTGCATTAGCAGTCCAAAATTCATCTCCAGCCGCTAAACGCTCATCCACAAACGCACTTTCTTCCAAGCCGCGGCTCCAAATATCTAAAGCCCCATATAGCATTTCAGGCTCTTCTCCATAAATGGTACCTAATATCTTTACGTCTGGAACTCTGCTATGGATCTCATCGCAGTATTTTTTCAGTTCAGGGTATCGGCTAGCTGGAGCTTCATCGAACGGGGCATAAATAAATGCCCGCTCCATTAGCCCTCGCTCTCTGAGCTCTGCACTTATTTCTTCAAGATTGCTTGCTCGCGCTGGCAAGTTGATCGTAGTCATACCTAAATCAACCAAACGCAGCGCTTCTTGAGCTGCTTGCCTGGGATTGCTCCAATTTAGCGGCTTTTCCCTGGGAGAAACTCTATTTTTCAGGTACAGACTTACAGTCTCATTATAAAAGTCTTGGCCTGTTCCTGTATAACCAACCTGCGAAAGTACATCAATCGCTCTTCCTGCCCAGCAACCAAAGTCAGTTTTCAAGCTAGCTTGTTTCGGTAATTCAAAATCAAACACTATTAACTCATATGGTATTGTGGTAATTACTCTTTCCTCTTCCAAAATTTTGATCCAGCCTTTAAAACTACCAGCTTTTGCCTCCCTTGCCACCCTTATTGTTATCCACCAAGTTCTATTCTCGCCTATTGGTATATCAGCTTCATTGGTACTATACAGAGGATCAGGATGAAGACCTATGGGAAAATCAATCCTAAACCGAGAAGGAATTGTTGTCTTTAGATAGCCAACAACGTTCACCTCTGTTTGACAAACAGCTGCCCCCTCGCTATCATAAGCCGGTTCTACAAGCACTTTTAGGCTTTCAAGTTCATTTCCTTTCGGGCTTATTGCTAACTGAAAAGGCTCTGCTTCGCCCCGGGCTGCGGCAATACTGATTGTATCACTAACAGGACCAATAGCCGTATCTGTTGCGAAAAAACGTTCCAAACCATGCCCTTGCCAAATTGTTAATTCCTCATTATCAAACAATAAGTCGCGTTTTAAAACCTGTGGTTTGATTTCTTTATATGGTCCGCTACCTTTGGGCCATGGTTCAAAACCTGGAGTATCTTCTTCTCTTTCGGTAATGGGATCATACAAGTCAATTTCTGTGACTTTCCAAATCCCAGCACCCAGCTCCAGCGGTTCTCCATTTTGAAATAACCTTGCTACCACTTTAATCGGACCTTCATGGGAAAGCTCATAGCTGGCGATGGCAGTCTCGCCTAATTTTAACTCAAGGTCTTGTTTTGATAATGCTATCGTATCGTCTGTTAGAGGATCCACAATCCAGGCCTCAATGGTAACTGATCCCAAATCTTTATTAGGTAGTATTTGGAGATCCACCCGGGTTGGTGTTCTACTCAAACCTGCTGCAAGCTCTGGCGCGGCAAAATCCACTCGTTCCAATCCTTCATTTATACAATATACGAATGTTGTTTTCCATTCTTCTCCTGGACTGAGGCTCACAGAATCATAAACCCACTCGTAGGTATGGAAGTTGTTCCAATAACAATAATAAGTGCGAAGTACGTTATCATAATCTAAACAGGAATAAATGAATTCTCTGTTCTGAGAATCAATTCCTCCAATCCAGTTTCGTCCTGGTTCATAAAAATAATCTGCACCACCTGGGAATATTTTCGGGCCATTAACACGACTTAAAAAAGTATCCCTTTTTGCAATAATATTGTTAATCCACGGCGAAAAGTCGCGCTTTATAGTTCCGTTGTTCAAAAACCTCAGATTAACTGTGACAATTCTTTCGTCATTTTTTAGGATATACTCCGTAGATACCTGAATGCCCTTATTTTGCTCGGTATCAGAAGAATATACTAGTGAAATCCTGGCTTCTGAACAATCGTTGCTGAAGCTTTCGATCTCAAATTTAGCTCGATCCCATTCAGCTCCTGGCCAACCCTGAGCTGCAAACCGGATGGCTCCTAATCCACCAACCTCTCCAAAATGCTCGCTGAATTTATTCACTAACTCTTTCCCAGTCTTCTTATCGATGCAACTATCAATTACTCCACCTCGTTCGGGTGAAATAATTACTTTCAAATACTCGTTTTCTAGCTTAACATTTTGCTGTTCTATTTCGATGCTAACAGAAGCAGCCACCACAGATACCATACAAGCAAATAAAAATAAAGTTATTAGGAAGTTTCGCATGTTTCTCCTCCTTGCTTTCATTGCATCTCCTTACCATAAACCTCTAGCTCTTCAAAGTTTAGCCAAAAATCAGACCAAGCTGTAATTCTGATAAATCTTGCCCTTTCAGCAAGTTCTGTTTCAATTTTCCATGTACCAACTTGCTTTTGCGGGATACTTCCGCCTTTTGCGGGATACTCTGCTATAGTTTTATAATCTATGCCATCAGTACTAATTTGGAACAAACATCTATTCACCCTATAAAGTGAACTGTGATTCAATCCATGGAGAATAATTTTCGAAACCTCATAATTCTTTTTCAGATCCATATTCACTGAAATATATCCTTCGTCTTCTGGCTGCCGATAAAAACAATAAACGACAACCGCTTTATTTCCACTGTTCAGTATCCCATCTGTTAACATTGTATTATAAAGATCATTATTGGCATCTTCCCAATAGCTGCCTGTTGAAACTTCGTAGGTTACACCCTGTTTTCGGGCTAAGTTAGTCGTAATGCCGGAGGTTTGGTGAATTTTATCCTTAGTTATTTCTACAGGGGCTTCCTGTTGTTTCTCAAGTGGTTTTTGAGGGGCCGGAGGTGTATGAGATTCCGGAAGCGCAACATCTCCTTCACCATATACCTCCAACTCTTCTAAATTTAGCCAATAATCCGACCAGGCTGTGACTCTTATAAAGCGTGCTTTTTCAACAAGCTCCGCTTCAATTTTCCATGTGCCAACTTGCTTTTGTGGGATAACCCCACCTTTTGCAGGAAACTCAGCTATGGTTTTATAATCAATACCATCGGTACTAATTTGGAACAAGCATCTATTCACCCTATAAAGTGAACTGTGATTCAATCCATGGAGAATAATTTTCGAAACCTCATAATTCCTTTTCAGATCCATATTTACTGAAATATATCCTTCATCTTCTGGCTGTCGCCAAAAACAATAATTGACTACCGTTTTATTTCCACTGTTTAGTTTCCCGTCTGTCAACAATGCATTATAAAGATCATTATTGTCAGCTTGCCAATAGCTGCCCGTTGAAACTTCGTATGTTGTACTTGTCGATCTCGCAAGGTTTGTTGTTTTCCCATTAGCCATTCCATTTATGCAAAAGAGCATAGAAATAGCCAATATAACCAGTAGCATTTTTTTCACAAAAACTCTCCCCTTTTCCACTATTTATTTTCACTTACTAGAAACTATTGCCTTTACTAAAAGATAAACTCAACGACGTCTACAGCCCTTTCATCATTTAAAGTTCTGCGAGGATCTTTTCCTGCAAAATGTTCCTCATCTGCTCATATTTTTCATAAGTAGGCTCTTTCCAGTCTTCAGTAAATACCGGACTCAATAATTCATCTATTTTCTCCTTGGCGATACTGGAGCCATAACGCTCCTCCCACAACTTAGATAAACATTCAACATAACGCAAATCATCAATGCCCTCACGTACTGATTCCCATGCAATTGAATTTTTCAGTTCTTCGCCATCAATTTTTACCACATACCAATCATATGACCCCCAATTATAGGCGAACCCCATCAATGCTTCGATTCCCATACGGTATGCTAAATAGCTATGATAGTATCGATCAAAGGGAAAACTACGTATTTGCTTATAGACCCACCTAGTGTTCTCTACCACCCACTCGGGAGCAACATCTTCCCAATATAGTTTCTGACCAGTCTTACCTTGCAATGCTTCCACAAGGAAATTTGCGCCCTGGCATGCTATATCCAAGTTCTCCCGCAGTGTATAAGCTCCTCCTGGCGTGATTGTGCTAAAAGTATTTGCACCGGCTCTTTTCAATAGTGCCAGATATCGAAGTTCTTGTTGCATTTTATCGGGATATGGGTGAGGCTCATCAATTGGTGCGAAGTAAACAACCCAATCATTTTCCTTGCAATGCTTTTGAATTTCGCAAAAAGCTTTCACAAACAAATTATCGAATGCCTCTTCTCCAAGTTTAGCCCCGGAAAGACTAGCAATTTGGTTAATGATTGGCCCTAATGTCCCACTCATCATCGGCACCTGATTCATTCCTTCAGACTGATAGCCCATAATTAGCGAATCAAAGTTGCTATAATCTATCGTTAACTCACCTTGCTTAAAGCTCAAGGCTGGCGATGCTACATAAAGGTCGACTGTGACGAAACTATAACCGTGTTCTTTTAAATTTTTAAGTTGTTCTCTGCCCATAGGACTATCTGCTTTGCTTCTAAACCAAGCTCCAAACCTCACTGGCGACTCCGGTAAGTTAATCGGCAGGATTTCGATTGAAATTGGGAGCTTTGCTAAGATCTCTCCTTGCCTTTTGAGTTTAATCTCTCCATTGTACTCGCCAGCTGCTATTCCTTCTGAATTTACCGTTAACCATAACTGCCTACTCTCACCAACGGGAAGAGCTAAAGTTTGAAAATTAGCTAGCAGTTGAGGCGTTGTTCCCTGGCGTTCTTCGCCTAACCCAGCTTGCATGTTATAATGTGAATCTCCATCCCATTTTTTATATTCAATATTCTGTACTTGGATTTTCTCTCTTGGAAATTCCCCACTCTCGCCAGTAAGACTGCTAAGTTCCACCTCGATTCCAGTTAGTGGAGACAACGCATATAGACCAACAACAGCAGGTTCGTACTCGTTTTGCGCTAATTTTATTGACACTTCTTCATTTATTTCCCCAGGCAAAGGAACACTCCAAGGATAGATCGCATCCATAAAGTATTTCGTATACGGAATTATTTGATCAGGTACTTGAGCGATCGTTATAGTGTTAATTTCAAGGGGGTATACCTGATGCAATTCAGGTAATCCCTGACACGAAATTTCCAACTTGTTTGATCCTGTTTTTAACAAACTACCGATCTCAAAAACATAAACATAATTTTGTTGCTGAAAATCGCTTCTATTTATTAGCTCATTGGCTCTCCCTAAAAACGCGGATTTATTATAAGGATCGCCTCCCTGCGCAGGGACAGTACCATTCCAGGCAATATAATCACTGTCATAGCGTACAAACCATACGTTTTGCTCCTGATTAAAGACCGGAATAGGTGGATTATTAGGATATGCTACATTTCGAATCACATTTTCCCGATTAAGCGGTCCGTGTGTCTGTGTTACAAATTGATCGTTGATTTTCAACGATAAAACATTTGCACCCCAACTTTCGCCTTTAGTTAACTTTACTCTTGCAGTAACCCATAAGAAAAATTCATCGTTAACTTGTGTCAAATCAAAGGTTTCTGTGCAGGTCTCACCCTCGAAAATTACTATTCCTTCACCATTGAAAACAGGTTCGAAAGCATCTAGCTGAAATACAACTGCCAACAACAAAATCATAAGTATGCTACTAGTTTTTCTTTGCACTATTAGCCCTCCTAAAATAGCACTCTTGCAACAAGTTCAAAGTGTTCCTTGCTATCATCTAATCTCTGCCAGTTAAATTCTAGCAACCCGCCTTGGTTAATTGTAGCTACTCTCATCCCCAAACCATGACCTGTAGTTACCTTCTCTTCTTGCAAGGAGCCTTTCCAGCCAATTAAAAAATGTACTTGTCTCGTAAGCGGAAAATCAATTCCAGCTACCAGCTCTTTACTTTTATCGTCCCCTATAGGCCAGCCTTGTGATTCAATATATCTTAGGGCAAGCTTTCCACCCAAGTGGAATAGCTTGTCATATTTTAGAGTCAAGACATTAACAACCCCATCTTCTATTTCTATTTGTTGGTTAACAATGCCGCTATAGCCTTTATTTGTTTTAGCTCCCAAATAGAATGATCGCGCCTCTCCTTTATATGAAAATTCATTTTCACTCTCTATAAGAGAAAACGTTGGTCGTAAACTTTTTTGAGATATGGGAATAAATTCTTGCTCTTGTTTCTGCCAGTTAAACCCGGCTAAAAATGACCCCTTTTCAAATTCCCAAGCAGCACGCCAGGCTTTACCATAAACTTTTTTCAAATCCTCTACATGATCACCCACTCTTTTTTCGGGGTCATATTTACTCACCGCCAGCTCCAAGTCCATTTCCCCCAAAAAAGTAGTGAGTTTACAATTCCCAGAGAGAAGATTTATTTCTGTAAAAGCATTAATGCCTTCATGACTTTGCCTCAACCAAGTGGATGAAAGTTCCGCAAAGCCTTTTTTTATGGTTGGCCTAAAACCAAAAGTGAAGAGCAAACCAGCTTTTTCTTCCCTAGCAGCTAGCATCTCCAAACTAGATAATAAGTCATTACTTTTTATTTCAAGATGCACGCCTTCGTATTTAAGCTCTCCGGGCCTTTTCAATTGTTGCGAGAGGCTATACTCTGGTTTTAAGCGATAAATGGATGGGACGCCTGTCAGATCGAGGTAGTCTCCTTCCAACAATAATGAGGAAAGTTTCAACCAGAAAGTCCCAACTTGACAATTAACCCGCTCCGTTTTTACGTTAATAAATATTTCAGCCACTTCTGGAGAAGCAAATGCTAATTGTTCTCTAGAAAAAGGGAAATCTAATCCCACCCCAAAAGCAACTTGCTCTGTAGGCTTAGCTGAGATCTGAAGATTAAACTTTTGCAAGGGATTCGTTTCGTTCTGCTGCTGAAAATGTCCTAAGGAAAAGTTTCCTTGGTAGAAAATAGTCTTGGTAGCTTTTCTCCTACTCTGAACAAGTTGACTTTCTGCTCTTGCAAGCTCCCCAATAACACCACTTACTTTATCTTCTAACTCCTCAACACTTGCTGCTCGGCAAGGGCTCACGATTATTAAACAGAGCAAAGTCAAAATCAAAGAGCTTAACTGAAAGTATGGCTTCAAGATTCCACCCCCTCCCCTAAAAAGTCCAACGAAACGAAGTTATATTTAATCCTTCTAAAACACCACTGCAATAAGCATAATCCAGCTTTATATTTTGAAATGAAATACCAACCCCGCCAGACCAACTTTCACCTTTTCGACCCATGCGAATTTTTATATTATCAAAGAGGTGTTGTTCAAAACCGATCTTAAAAAGTGATTCCTCATTTTGCTTATCCAAACCTAAAAGCAAACTGAAATCAGTTTTATTAAGTGCATAACCCACAGAATACTCCCTGGGGATATCACCAGTGGAATCACCATAATTCAAATAGCTTAGGAGATCCCTTGCAGTAAAACCAAAGTCTCCCAGTTTGCTTTTTAACAAAATCCCCAAATCCAAACCTACTCCCCAAACTTCGTCGTCCTGCTCATCACCGGTCAAAAAACTCCGATAGCCTTTGGTGGAGAGACCAACGCCTAAAGATCCGAGCTTTCTCGCAATTCCTAGAGAAATGGTGTCTTCAACATATGAATACAATTGTGATGTTGGTGAAATTCTCGCCCAACTTGCAGCTAACGTACCGTCTAACAGCTTGATCTGCCCAACAGTAATAACGTTTTGATTTACCAATCCTCCAGCTAACTCATTTTTTTGAGTAAGCACCTCATTGCTCTCAAGCTGAATAAGTCCAGCTGGGTTCCAATAGAGAGCAGATAGATCATCTGCTACAGCGGTATAGGCCTCACCTAAGGCTAGGGCACGTGCACCGTAACCGAGATGAGGAAAGTTTCCGGCAAAAAAACTATCTTGTGTAGCTATATTTCCTACCATTACTAATAAGAACAGAATACAGAGGTGATATTTACGCAAAACCTCCACCTCCTCACTTGTTCATTAAAAGCAGGGCCTTGCCCTCTGCCCGCCTTGGCTCGACCTGGTAATTAGTTGCAGAAATCAGAACTAAATATACACCATTGTTTACCAAGCGTCCCGTATTATCAAGTCCGTCCCAATTATATTGTACTGCGCCTGCAGATACTCGCCCAAGGTCAACAGAGCGGACCAACTTGCCTGAGGTATTAAAAATCTTCAGCATTACACTGCCAGCTTGATCTAGAATATAGCCAAAAGAAATGTCTCCTTGCAGCGGATTTGCCGGGTTAGGGTAAATGGTAATCTTCCTAACGTTAAGACAATCATCCTCTATGGCATCTACACTAAAGCTCTGCACAGGGCTATAATCTGTCGCTACCTCATACGGCAAAAGTGCCCTTACTCGCCAATACCAAATGCCAGAGGCGAGGCTAGATGCTATGTACTCACAACCAGTAAGTTCTCCCGTACTCTCAACATTTTCAAATGCCTCGTTTTGCGCATATTCTAATATATAGGAGAGAGCCCCCTCTACATTTGACCACTTAAAATGGACATCGCCAACAGTAGGCATTCCACCTATAGGCTGAACTGAAGAGATTGTTGGGACAGGTATTGCTTGAGCCTCAACCCTGACAGGGGCCGCATCATTATCAGCCTCATCATAGGCAACAATAGCATAATAGTAAAAATTATCATTTTCGATATTTTTATCAGGATATTGAGTGCCCACAAGACCAGAAACAAGTAAATTATTTTCATTTATTTCAAAAACTGCTTCCATAGCACGATAAACATTATAGTAAGATGGCAGATTCTGATCCTCAGGATGAGGTTGTGGAGTATCCCATGTAAGTTGGATCAAGCCGGGACTGAGCGCTTTAGCTTCAACATTAACTGGAGGATTAGGTGGATAGATATCTAAAATAAGGGTGGGATTCCAACTAAACACTTGACCCGGATTTAAAGTAGGGGTAATTGATTGCTTCTGATAGCCTTTGAGTCTCACAATAATACTGAGCTCCCTCTCAGCCGGTAGCAAAGGAAGTGAGAAAGACCCATCTATATTTGCTGTAGTAATCAGCCCCGTTCCCTCAACTTCAATGGTGCAATTGGCAAAATCTTGCGGATCTATTTCACGATCGCCATCAATGTATCCCTCTATCTTACCAACTGGACTAAGCTCACGCTCCTCTGAAGATTCACCCTCAAAGCGATCCTGCCCTACGGCAACACAAGCTGTAACAGTATAATAATAACGATTGGAATTGATGCTATCATCAACAAAAAATGCTGTTTGCAAATTATCCGCAACTAAATTATCTGCTATCGGCTCAACAATGGAATCTTCTGAGCGGTAAACCCTATAGACTATACCCGCTCCCTGATTTGTCCAATTGAGCCTCGCCTGATCTTCAGCCAGTCTCTGAACAGTCAATCCCTCTACTTTTGCTGCCCGAGTAAGCCCTAACACTTCGATCTCTTCAAGACTTATTTGATAACCTTTTATTAAGCGAGTCCAGGCAGTCACTCTTACAAACCTAGCTAATTGCCAACCTACATCTACACTATTGCTCCAGGTACCCCACGGTTCTGGTTGGACAATATTTTCCCCAAAAACTTCGCCTACTTGGGTAAAGACAACTCCATCATCACTAATCGAATACCTCACTCTGCCAACATGATAAACGTTTGCATGGTTTTTTCCAAATAAGGATATTGCGTTTATTGGATAAGATGCTCCTAAATCCAGATCTACGGTGATATAAGATTCCTCAGGCGGCTTATTCCAAAACTCATAGCAGACACCAACTTTGCCATCTTGATCTTTAACTCCATCTATTAAAATATTATCGCGATCGGCTGCTATTTCTCTTGAAAAGTTCCCAGGGCTAACGGAATACGATGCTCCTGGCTCCCTTGCTAAGTTTTTAACTCCTGGAGTCTGATCTAAAATTAACGTTACATCCCAGATCTCCTCCTGCTGCGGCGCTAATACAAACGTCTTATAGGCACGATAGTATCCTGTCTTCTCAATTGTAATTTGCAATTGTGTTTCAATCGATAGCATATCGAAAACATAAGCCCCGGCATCATCAGTCCATGTTATTAAACCCATACTAGCAACTGATACTTTGCAATTTGTTAAGAATAAGCCAGCTTCATTCTTAACAGTCCCTCTCACTATAGCAACAGGAACTGCTGATACCGCTTCAGATGTTTCTCCTTCAAATTCAATAATATTCCCTGCAATAATAAATGCAACTATCCTATAGTAATATTCTTGAGCATCAATTTCGGTGTCTATAAAAGTTGCTTCTGTCAAATCATCTGCAATCAGATTGTCTACTGAAGGAAGAAAGTCTTGATTTGTAGAACGATATACGCGGTAAAAATATCCCTCTCCCAAACTTTCCCAACTAATTTTCGCACTGGAACTACTCAAACGCTCTACATTTAAATTTTGAGGAGTAACGGGCTTTTGAGCACCAAAAACTTCAATCTCTTCAAGGCTAATTTGATAACCTTTTATTAAACGAGCCCAGGCAGTTACTCTTACGAACCGAGTTGATTGCCAACCAACATCCATACTATCGCTCCAGGTACCCGTCGTTGGTTGAAGAATATTTTCCCCATAATTTTCTCCTACTTCGGTAAAAACAACTCCATCATCACTAATCGCATACCTCACTCTGCCAACATGATAAACGGTTGCATGGTGTTTACCAAATAAAGATATTGTGCTTATCGGAAAAGTTGCACCCAAATCCAGATCAACGGTTATATAAGATTCCTCAGGTGGCTTATTCCAAAACTCATAGCAAACACCAGTTTTACCACCTTGATCTTTAACTCCATCTACTAAAATATTATCGCGATCGGCTGATATTTCTCTTGAAAAGGTTCCAGGGCTAACGGAATAAGATACTCTAGGCTCCCTTGCTAAGTTTTTAACTCCTGGAGTCTGGTCTAAAATTAACGTTACATCCCAAACCTCTTGTTGCCCTGGAGCAAGTAATACTGTCTGATAAGCTGGATAATATCCGGTCTTTGAGATTCTGAGTTGTAATTGCATTCCAACAAGTATGTTATCGAGTATATATATACCTTCACTGTTAGTCATTGTGGTAACATTAATGTCAGCTATTGATACTTTACAACTTGACAAAACTAACCCAGCTTCATCTATAACAACTCCTCTTACCATAGCAACAGGAGCTACAGCTTCCACTTCTGAAGCTTCACCTTCGAATTCAATCTCTCCTGCCATAACAAATGCAGCA
>ENA-UOOE01002082-UOOE01002082.1-fermentation-metagenome-genome-assembly--contig:-NODE-2082-length-15101-cov-10.316031_pt1 | contig 15101 bp, 14 predicted proteins | sample MGYA00245776_ERZ724021 | MGnify/ENA primary metagenome ERZ724021 (study PRJEB28704, sample SAMN03018321) | fermentation metagenome | biome: anthropogenic terrestrial biome; feature: soil...
CTCGACGTCAAACAGTTGGATAGGGGCTATCATTTTTGTGATGAACCTGATCCGGCACATGAGGGATATTCCCCTGTCTTATTTTGTCTCGTTACTATTGAAGCTGATGAAAGTGAGAAATATAAACATTTATCCACTCGGGCCACAATTGAATTTTTGTGCCTGACTGGAAATTAATAAGCAAACCCTAATTAATACATATATATATATGAGTATTTTTGCAGACAAAACCCTAATGATCACCGGTGGCACTGGCTCTTTCGGCAACGCCGTATTGAACCGGTTCCTTCGCACAGACTTTGCCGAGATTCGTATCTTTTCGCGCGATGAGAAGAAGCAAGACGATATGCGTCACAGTTACCAGGTGAACTACCCCGATGTAGCCCATAAAATCAAGTTCTACATAGGCGATGTCCGCAACCTAGAAAGCTGCCGAAGTGCCATGCCGGGTACCGATTATATTTTCCACGCAGCTGCCCTCAAACAAGTGCCAAGTTGTGAGTTTTTCCCCATGGAAGCAGTTAGAACTAACGTCATCGGTACAGACAATGTATTGACAGCTGCCATCGAGTTTGAAGTTGAATCTGTGATCTGTCTCTCCACCGATAAGGCTGCTTATCCCATCAATTCCATGGGTATGACCAAGGCCATTGAAGAGAAAGTAGCTGTAGCCAAATCCCGTTATTCACGTAACACCCGCATTTGTTGTACCCGTTACGGTAATGTGATGTGTTCCCGTGGATCCGTCATACCATTATGGATCGATCAAATTAGAAAGGGAATCCCCATCACCTTAACCGAACCCAATATGACACGCTTTATCATGTCACTCGATGAAGCGGTCGATTTAGTACTTTTTGCCTTTGAACATGGTCAGAATGGCGACATATTGGTGCAGAAAGCACCGGCTTGTACTATTAAAACGCAGGCAGAGGCTGTCTGTGAACTCTTCGATGGTAATAAAGAGACTATTAAAGTCATAGGAATTCGACATGGTGAAAAAATGTACGAGACCTTGCTGACTAAAGAAGAAGCTGCCAAGGCTGTGGATATGGGTAACTTTTACCGCGTTCCTGCCGACAACCGTGACCTGAACTACGATAAATTCTTCACAGAGGGTGACGTTAAAAGCGCGGCTATCGACGAATTTAATTCAGACAATACATATCGACTTTCACTTGAAGAAACCAAGGCAAAAATCTTAGCCCTTGAATACATTCAAAACGAACTGAACGGAACCGCTAACATCGCAAAGTAATATGGAACAAAAGCAACCCAAACTAGACTACAGCGATGTGCATTTTCTGAACAATGGGAAAATCAAGCTAGTCATCGTTGTTGGTACCCGTCCGGAAATCATCCGCCTTGCCGCTGTTATAAACAAATGTCGCAAGTACTTCGATGTGTTGTTGGCCCACACTGGTCAAAACTACGACTACAACCTAAACGGTGTTTTTTTCGAGGATCTGAAATTGGAAGCACCCGATGTGTATATGGATGCCGTAGGTGACGACTTAGGTGCCACCATTGGCAACATCATCAACTGTTCTTACAAACTGTTTGTAGCTACTCAACCCGATGCCGTCTTAGTACTAGGCGATACCAACAGTTGTCTTTCCGTAATCGGCGCTAAGCGTCTGCACATCCCCATCTTCCACATGGAAGCCGGTAATCGTTGTAAAGATGAATGCCTACCCGAAGAGACCAACCGCCGCATTGTGGATATCATCAGCGATATAAATATGGCTTACTCTGAGCATGCCCGTCGCTATTTGGCAGACTGCGGACTACCTAAAGAACGTACGTACGTTACTGGTTCACCCATGGCTGAAGTGCTACATCAACACCTTGAAACCATCGAAGAAAGTGATATCCATCAGCAGCTTAAGCTAGAAAAAGGCAAATACATCCTACTCAGTGCGCATAGAGAAGAAAATATCGATACGGAGAAGAATTTCTTGAGTCTGTTCAACGCTATCAATGCTATGGCCGAGAAATATGACATGCCCATTCTTTACTCTTGCCATCCCCGTTCTCGAAAACGGTTGGAGACAACGGGTTTTCGACTCAACCACCGTGTCATCCAACAAGAACCACTCGGATTTATTGATTACAACTGTTTGCAAATGAACGCCTACGCTGTAGTTTCCGATTCCGGTACCTTGCCAGAGGAAAGTAGTTTTTTCACAAGTGTCGGCCATCCATTCCCGGCTATTTGTATCCGTACCTCTACGGAACGACCGGAAGCACTTGACAAGGGTAATTTTATCATTGCCGGTATCGATACCCCCTCACTTTTACAAGCTGTCGATACTGCAGTATCGCTCTGCCGAGATGGGCATCACGGCATACCAGTGCCCGACTATGTGGATGAAAATATCTCTACCAAAGTCATAACTATCATCCAGAGTTACGTAAGTATTGTCAATAAAATGGTTTGGCGAAAAACCTGAACAATTTATGAAAATATTAGTAACAGGCGCCAAGGGGTTCGTCGGAAAAAACCTATGTTCACAACTCAACAATATAAAGGATGGAAAAGCCCGTTGGTATGGCAATCTCAAAATTGAAGAGGTATTCGAATACGACATCGACTCTACGGAAGCAGAAATGGACCTATATTGCCGTGAGGCCGACTTTGTCTTCAACCTTGCTGGTGTTAATCGTCCCGAAAACCCGGAGGCCTTTATACAAGGCAACTTTGGATTTGCTAGCAATTTGCTTAATTCTCTTATAAAACACGGAAACAAAGCCCCGGTAATGCTCAGTTCCTCATCACAGGCCTCATTGACCGGACGATTTGGAAATAGCGAATATGGACGTAGTAAAAAGGCAGGCGAAGAGTTGTTTTTCCAGTACGGCCAAGAAACCGGATCACAAGTGCTAGTGTACAGGTTTCCTAATCTCTATGGCAAATGGTGCCGACCCAACTATAATAGTGCTGTAGCCACATTTTGCCACAATATAGCCCATGACTTGCCCATTACGGTCAATGACCCAAGTGTGGAACTGGAATTGCTCTATATCGATGATTTAATAGAAGAGATGATCCTTGCTTTGCAAGGAAAGTCACATCGTTGCGAATTCGAGGGATTAACAGTTTTAGCAAAAAAAGATGGTCGCTACTGTTATTGCCCGGTAACCCACAAAGTCACTTTGGGAGAAGTTGTTGATTTGCTGCATCAATTCGCAGAACAACCCAAGACACTGATGATCCCTGAAATGCCAGCTGAAAGTTTTGCCAAACGACTGTACAGCACTTATCTCAGCTACCTGCCCAAGGAAAAAGTAGCCTTTCCGCTGAAGATGAACATTAATGAGAGAGGTTCCTTTACCGAGCTCATCCGTACTCTCAATTGTGGTCAGGTGAGTATCAATATCTCCAAGCCAGGCATTATCAAAGGCCAACACTGGCACCATAGCAAGTGGGAGTTCTTCATTGTTGTTTCCGGTCATGGGCTTATCCAGGAGCGTCGTATAGACTCAGATGAAGTTATTGAGTTTGAAGTAAACGGAGATGACTTAAAGTGTGTCCACATGCTTCCTGGCTACACACATAATATTATAAACCTCTCAGATACAGAAAATCTTGTTACCGTGATGTACTGCAACGAGTATTTCAATCTTGAGAAACCGGATACTTATTTTGAATCGGTAGGCATTTAAGTATTTACAAAATGTTCAATTAAAAAATCAAATCTGATAGAGTAAACTTTCGACTAGTCAGGATGTTTACTAAAGATATTAAAGCAAACAAAGTAACTCTTTCCTGTGAAATCAAAGGAAAGTCAGTATGTGTGTTTGGTGGGGCTGGATCAATCGGCTCATCATTCATTAAGGCTGTATTCCGCCTTGAACCGAAAAGTGTGATAGTTATTGATCTTAATGAAAATGGACTTGCGTAGCTGGGCCACAACATCAGAAGCACTGTTGGTTTGTATTGCCTAAATGAGTTTCGTTGCTACATGCTAAACTTCGCTAATTCAATCTTTGAAAGAATATTCCGTGAAGAGAAGGGTTTTGATATTGTCGCGAACTTCTCTGCTCATAAGCATATACGCGGTGAGAGAGATAATTACTCCGTTCAGGTTCTCATCTTAACGGAACATGGATCAACATAAGTACACCGCAGGAATATAAGTGAGCATGGATTTGATAAAGCAGCATATGAAGAAATCTTAGCACATATCCTAAATTCAAAGGAATCAGCATAAATTATAGATCTCTATGAGTATCTTATGATACTCTACATAGTAAAAAATAATATGAAAGTAGTACTCCTAGCCGGTGGTTTCGGCACAAGAATCTCAGAAGAGTCGGCTTTTAAACCGAAGCCTATGATTGAAATTGGCGGAATGCCTATTCTCTGGCATATCATGAAGGAATATTCCTATTACGGCCATGATGAATTCATTATCTGCGCCGGATACAGACAGGAATACATTAAGGAATGGTTTGCGAACTATTTCCTTCATAATAGTGACGTTAGCTTTGACTTTCGTGATAGCAAGAATGAAATGACCATTCATTATAGTTATTTGGAACCTTGGAAAGTTACTGTAGTAGATACTGGTTACAATACAATGACAGGTGGCCGTATCAAACGTATTCAGGAGTATGTCGGAAACGAGCCATTCTTTATGACGTACGGAGATGGTGTTTGCGATGTGGACATCAACAAACTTCTTGATTTTCACATGTTTCATGGGAAGATAGCAACACTAACCGCTGTCAAGATGGCCCAGGAAAAAGGGGTACTTGAAATTACGAAGGAACAGGCAGTCCGTTCATTCCGCGAAAAGAATGCAAATGATGGCGCTTCGATTAATGCTGGATATATGGTCCTTCAGCCTGAGATATTTGATTATCTTGATGGGGATGCATGCGTCTTTGAACGCAAACCTCTTGAAATACTTGCCGCAAAGGGTGAACTGATGTCATATATTCATGAAGGTTTTTGGCAGTGCATGGATAACATTCGCGAGAAGGCTCTTCTTGAAAAACTACTGCAGAATGGAACCGCTCCATGGAAGAAATGGGGAGGTGAAGTCCCCCAAATGTGAGTTTATGATTGACATATTCAATAATTTTTATAAAGGTAAGAAAGTCCTTGTTACTGGACACACCGGTTTCAAAGGTTCATGGCTTAGCATTTGGCTCCACGAACTTGGTGCAAAGGTAGTAGGCGTTGGTCTTGATCCATATTCAGAGAAAGATAATTTTGTCCTTTCAGGAATAAGCAAGAGAGTCAAAGCAGATATACGTGCAGATATACGTGATGGTGAAAAGATGAAGGAAATTTTCGCCATGTATCAGCCGGAGATAGTATTCCATTTGGCAGCCCAGCCACTAGTTCGTCTCAGTTACGAGATCCCAGTTGATACATACCAGACTAATCTAATGGGAACAATTAACATTATGGAGGCAATTCGTGCAACTGATAGTGTGAAGGTGGGGGTAATGATTACCACAGACAAGTGCTATGATAACAAGGAACAATTGACAGGCTACAAGGAAGATGACCCGTTCGGAGGATATGATCCATATAGTTCTTCAAAGGGTGCTTGTGAGATTGCCATCCAGAGTTGGAGACGCAGTTTCTTCAATCCTGAAGACTATGGCAAAAAGCATCACGTTAGCCTTGCCAGTGTAAGAGCTGGAAATGTAATTGGTGGTGGTGACTGGTCAAAGGACCGTATCATTCCTGACTGTATCAGAGCTCTTGAGGCAGGCAAACTAATTGAGATTCGTTCGCCAAAGGCAGTTCGTCCATGGGAACATGTTCTTGACCCTCTTTCTGGTTATATGCTCCTTGCACAGAAGATGTGGGAAGATCCTACTGGATACTGTGAAGGTTGGAACTTTGGACCAGAAGAGGAATCTATGCTCAACGTTTGGGAAGTTGCAAGTGCCATTGTGGAGAATTTTGGAAGAGGCGAACTAAAAGACGTATCTGATCCAAACGCACTTCATGAAGCAAATCTCCTAATGCTTGACATTAGTAAGGCTAAGACCAGATTAGGCTGGAAACCAAGACTCGACGCAAAGCGTTGTACTGTCCTTACAAGTGACTGGTATAAGAGATATAAGGCAGAAGATGTTTATAGTCTCTGCATTGAAGAAATCAATGAATTCTTAAAGTAACACAATATGCAAAACGTAATCATAACAGGTGCTGACGGTTTTGTTGGCAGCTATACAGCAGTTAAGTTCCTTAAAGAAGGAAAGAAAGTCCTTGCTATTGATATTGGACCAGAACCTCGCAGACTTCTGCCGAATGATAATCTCACATACATTCAGTGTGATATCTCAAACACTAAGGCAATGATGGAAAAGATTCCTATTGGTGTATACGATACATTCATCCATTTTGCCTGGGCAGGTTCTGCAGGTCCTGCACGTGTTGACTATAAACTCCAAATGCAGAATGCACTTAATACTGTTGAGTGCTTAAAAGCAGCTAAGGAACTTGGATGTACTCGTTTCGTGTGTGCTGGAAGCATCATGGAATATGAAGTTGAGGCAGCTATTCATGCACAGGGCAGTCATCCTGGAATGGCATATATCTACGGAATGGGTAAACACATTGCTCATTGCATTTGTAAGTCTGTTGCTGCAAATATTGGAATTGATCTTCTTTGGCCAATGATTACAAATGCATATGGAGTAGGTGAGTTCTCTCCTCGTTTTGTGAACTCTACCCTACGCAAAATCATTAATTGTGAACCTCTGCAGTTCACAGCTGCCACCCAGAACTACGATTTCGTGTATGTTTCAGATGTAGCTAAAGCCTTCTATCTTGTTGCGGAAAAGGGTATACCATTCTACGAATATATGATTGGTAGTGGAGATGCGAAGCCATTAAAACAGTTCATTCTTGAGATGGTAGCTTCTTGTGGACCAAATGCTACTCCTTTGTTTGGTGATTTGCCTTATACCGGAATAAATATACCACTCAGTACATTTTCAATTGATGCTTTGAAGAATGATTGTGGATTTGAGATTGAAGTGCCATTTGGCAAGGGTGCAAAGATGACAATGGACTGGCTAAAAACGATAGACTAATGATAACAAAGTTTGCATTCGAAGAACTTGACCTTAAGGGTGCATATAAGATTCAGCCTTTCTATGCCACTGATGAACGTGGCGGTTTTGTAAAGGATTACAATATTGATATGTTCAAGGCCAATGGTATTGAGCATGAGTTAAAAGAAGTATTTTACACGATTTCTAAGAGAGGCGTAATTAGGGCCAATCATTTCCAGTTGGTAAAGCAACAGGCTAAGCTTGTGCGTTGTATTAGTGGTCATGTCTATGATGTGATTACAGACCTTAGGCCAGATTCTCCGACTTTCGGCCAGTGGCGCGGTTTTGATTTGACTGGAGAGAATCAGGTGACACTTTATATACCGCAGTACTTTGGTCATGGCTATCTTGTAATTGAGGATTCTGTCGTGTCTTATAAGTGTAACGAAGTTTTCTATGGTGAAGGAGACTCTGGCATAATCTTTAAAGATCCGGATTTAAATATAAAGTGGCCATTTGAGAAGATTGGAGGAATTGAAAGCTTAATTATTTCTGAGAAAGATAAAAACCTATTGAACTTTATGCAATACAAAACTCTTATTGCTGAGAAGTAGATCTAATGTTGTCCGCACGGTCATTATTTCAACGCTTTATAGCTCTTCTTCGCAACAAAACGGTGAAGAATGGGGGCATTTTTGCCGTTTTCTCTTTTTTCAATAGAGGGATCTCTTTTATCTTGTTAACAATCTTAGCAAGATATATTAGCCCTGCAGATTATGGGGAATTGAGTTTGTTTAACACACTCGTTACATTACTTGGTTTTTTTGTTGGGCTAAGTACAGCGGGGTATTTGAGCGTTTCTTTCTTCAGAGAGACAAAAGAGAAATTTAAAGAAGATTTTACAGTAATCTGTTTGATTACGGTTACTGTTACACTTGTTATCCTTTTCCTTTTTTTCATATCGGATCAGTGGCTTTCAGGAATATTGAAGGTCTCGGTGAAATTCATATTTTTGGGGTTGTTGATATCTTTTGCAAATGTATTTGTCGGATTGAACCTCGATTATTTTCGAGTCCAGGAAAAATTGACTTGGTATGGAATACTCAGCTGCAGTTTTGCCCTCTTGAATTTTGGACTTGCTCTGTATCTAGTAGTGGCAAGAAATATGAACTGGCACGGACAAGTATATGCGTTAGCAGGGTGTAATGTGCTATTTGCTTTGATAGCTGTTTTCTTTTTTGTCAGGAATAAATTGTTTAGTTTTTCTAAATCATGGGCAACATATAAAAAGATTATCATCTGGGGGTTCCCTATCATCCCTCATCTGGCTTCGGGGTGGGTAAAACAGGGTCTTGATAGATACATCATTGAAGGAACACATACAATGGATGACGTTGGATTGTTCAGTTTTGCTTTGACTTTGGTGAGTATAATCATTATGATAGGCCAGGCATTTAATCAAACTAATTCTGTGAATTTGTATCAAACACTTTCCTCTAGTGACACTAATGAAAATAAACTGACCAGTCTTCATCGAAAAGAGAAATATTTATCATTACTTTATTTGGTCACAGTGATTGCGGTAATGGTAGGTGGTTCAATATTTATCCCTATAATTATGCCCAAATATGCAGTATGTGTGCCCTATTTCTTGGTGCTGTCAATTTACGGATTTCTCCAGTGCATCTATTTCTTGTATTGCAATTACCTTTTCTATTTTGATAATACTAAACAATTGATGTTTATCACATTTGGATCCTCAATTATCCATTTTTTATTGTCTTTCTGGCTTACAAGGTACAGCCTTTATTATACCTGCCTGATATATGTCTTTTCTATGATGATAGTGGTATTTTTAGTATACAAACAAAGCAAGAAACTCCTTAAAGAGAATCTTTCGTAAAATTGAAATCAGAAATACGATGCGAAAAATTAAAAGTACTTTTATTGATTTTTTTTCATTTGTTGGGTCTTTTTTTTATCTATTCTATTGGTTATTTGTAAATTGTTTTAAGTCTGACTTCAAGAATCATATAAAGAAAGACAAGCAAGGGGAGACGATTGATATAATAGTTAACGGACCTTCTTTCACTAAACAGAAAGATTTGGTTAAGGACAACGGTTTTGATAAATGTATGGTAAATTTTGCTGCAAATTCGCCACTCTTTTGGGAACTTAGGCCTGCATATTATTGCGTTTCGGATCCTAGATTTTTTAGAAATGCCGAAAGAAATGAAGAGTTTGAAACATTCTTCAATAACATAAAGAACGTCGATTGGGATATGACTTTCTTTGCAACATATTATGACTATAAACACCATATTGTAAATTCTGATTTACTCAAACTACCCCATATCAATTTTGTTCCCTTTCATCATACATCATTTCCATTATCGTTCAAATTCAAAAAGATAGCATTCTGGTTGTTTCAAAAGGGGCAAGCGATGCCCATACCTATGAGTGTGTCAATACCTGTCATTATGAATGCCATTAACTCTGGATATTCTTTTATCAATCTCTATGGCTATGATCAGGATTGGATTCACAATGTGGTCGTTGATGAGAATAATCAGGTTTGTCTGCATGATACTCATTTTTACCATGAAAAAGGAGTGTTAAGACCTTGGAAGAAAAATGAAAATGAAACATTCAAGATGTTTGAAATGCTTCAAACACAAACCGAATTATTTGAGTCTTATTGGTTTATCAAGGAGTATGTAGATTTCCTTGGCAATGTGAAAATAACTAACATGTCACCGAATTCTCTGATTGACGCGTTTAATAGAAAAAAAATGTAAACAATGCAAGACAAGTTATTAACTATATGTATTCCAACATATAACAGAAAGTCAAAGTTACTCAAACAATTGGATAGTTTATATACTCAGGCAGAGGTTTACCAAACCTATATCCAGATAATTGATAATCATTCAGATTATGATGTAGAACTCGCCATCATTGAACACTTTGGAAAGGAAAAATTATCCAATCTGAAAATTCATACAAACCCAGTAAACTTAGGTCTTGAACCTAATATTTGCATACCATTCCTTTTAACCAAAACAAAATGGGTGTGGACACTGGGTGATGATGACGAGACACTGCCGGATTCTATATCTACTATCTTATGTAATATTAAGAAGAATGAGAATTCAGCTTTTTTCATCTTCTCGATTTCAAATTTTCCATGTCATCAGGATGTCAAATATTCAGAATTAGAACCATTCATTGACTATTGGTATAAGATCCATCGTCGTAACGGTGATTTGGTCTTTTTATCAAACAAGGTTTACAATATGTTGTACGTCAAGCCTTATATTGGCATGGCTATAACAAACTGTTTAAATTGTGTTGGTCACATAGTGCCAATTTTTTATTGTTTGAACGAAATGAAGGGTGAGGTTATAATGAGTAGCAGTGCTATTGTAACTTACAAGGAGCCTGATCCAAATTCTAAGTGGAGTTTCATTAAGGTAGCTCTAGAGTTTAGTTTAATAAGTTATCTATATCTTGATATATCTCATAAGAGTTTTAGGCATCTTTGTGCCAGTTTTGGCAATTCTTTTCACGATATCAGCTTTATAAATGAATGCCTAAACTTTAAGCCGCGTTACAAAGGCAAATTTATTTTCCTTGAAGTTTATAATAAATTACTGAAATATAAGGGGTTTTGGAGTAGATGCTCTAAATTGATGTTTTATTTTTGTTATATTTTCCATATTAGATTCAACAATGCGATGCCACTCCTGAGAAAGATGTGGCATAAATTTCACGGATGAGAAACTTAATCAACATTATCTGCTTGATATTTGCAATCATGTTTTATTTTTTGTATAACATGATGACTAATGACGTATACTTCGCCGCTGGAACTCTCTTTGCTACACCAGGTATAATAGGTCTATTTAAAAATAATAGTAAAGAAATAAAGACATTCACCATCGTCGTTTTCCTAAGCAGTCTTTTAAATATTTTAGCGACATCTTATGGAATTGGTGGTTCGATAGTTTTCCTTGTCGTGTGTGGAATAACTTACTCTTGTCTTAAATACCTGAAAGTTTTCTTTACGATAACGCTGATTATTTGTCTGTGGCTAATTGTTTTTTTATATTACCAAATGTTAGTAATAGGTACTGTTAATGGTGATCTATTCCTTCAATATGGTTTGAGTAAAAATTATCCAGGAAGTATGCTTGTGATATTCAACTGCTTATGGGTTGCATGGAAACACTTGTATTACCATAAGCTGCCCCTGCTATTGCCAATACTTTCCACTATTATGGCATTCTTTCTTGATGGGAGGTCATCTCTCATTTGTATGGTTCTCATTACTATATTATGTTTTATTTTTAGGGGGAAAAAACTGACATTAATAATGGCAACTGTATTTGCCATTTTGATTTTCAATTTCTGGGATTTAATTGTCGATTACTACGAATTATCATCACTTGCCTCAAAAGGTATGGATTCAGAACGTTCAGTTATATGGAAAGCATACTTCAATAATCTTGATTTCACTTCCCTCATTTTTGGTCTCGATACCCAAGACCTTCCAGTATTAAGAGAATACTCTGGGAATCCTCATAATTCCTTTTTGAGTTATCATAGGAGAATGGGGCTATTAGCGTTTTGCGCTTTGCTTTATTATATTATTAAGGAGTTTAGAGTTCTTATAAAAAATAAGATGTTTGTGCTGTTGACTTGTAATGCGATTTTGCTTTTAAGGATGTTCTTTGACGGCATGCTTGTGACTGCTGAAGACTTTTTTATTCTCACTTTGTTCTTCATGCCATTATGCTTTAAAAACGAGGTGTTTTGTATTGAAAAGCAAATAGATACTCATGGCAATAGTTGGATTGAGAAAATGTGGGATAAATTTGTATTCCTAATTTAGGGAATGGCATGTTACTCATGGATAAATGAAAAAGATTAAAGTTCCGATATTGTTCATCCCGCTGATATTTATTATTCTTACTTCTGAAGTCATGGAACTAAGGAGTGAGGTAAAGAGTTTATTGCCTAACTCCGAGATGAAAGTGGTACGTGTCTCGAAGAACGCTGTTTTGACAGATATCATGGGTGAAGATATTGTTAATACTCATTATATTATTAGTCACAAACATAACCTTAGCAGATATTCTGAATACTTGACGATTGGGAACAATTGCATTCTGGAATTTAGGAGGGGCAACTTTAACAATGGTAGGTTAAAATGTAGCAATATTGTCATCAAAGGTAGGCAACCTAGGTTCGTAGATACATATATAGAGATCAACGATGCAAATAGCATAATGTTAAAAAATGTAACCGCTACATATTCTTACGCAGTTGATGATTTTGTCAGAATTATGAATTCTGAAAACATAGTTATTGATGGTGTGAAGGTTGTGTTTGATGAAGGGAATAGACAATTGCCGAGTGGCGATTATATCGAAGCTGAAGGTTTTGATTTGACAAGTTGCAAGAATATTTCATTTTCAGATTGCTCCATAAAAAACTCAAAGAGCCTTTATGCTGACAGTGACCATGGTTCTCTGATATGCAAGAATTGCATTTGTATTACGGTGAATGGTTGTTTTTCCTCAGGTGGTCATAATGAGATTTTCAATTTTATCGGATGCGAAAAAGTAAAAATCACTAATACCATAATAGACGGCGGTCATGGCTCCGCAATAGCAACTCAAGGAGGGAAAGACATTACGATTGACAATTGTACATCAATTAATGTCGGAGCGAGCGGCTATAGTCTGAATTCCAAAAAAATGCGCATAACTAATTGCATTGCGAAAGATTGGCATTATTTCAATGGCATTACATTGGGGCACCCAACTGAGGGATTTAGAGTAAGTGATGTCGTTGTTTCGAATTGCAAGATGATACTATCAGACAATAAGGATTCTAATAAGAAATGTGCTCTGGGCGGAGTCATTGAAGGGCCGGTAACGATCAAAGATTGTCAGGCAGAAGTCAGCAGAATCTGCAGTTTTGATGGAGTTTATAAATCAGAAGACGTGTCTCTTTATTTAGACAACAATTATTTTGATTTGTTTGAGGGAGATTTATTTGCAGAGACTTTTCGAGCAAGTGGTGTCTTGAACCTGACCATTTCTAATAATACCTTCATTGGTAATGCCAACATTACAGGATATATCAAGAAAAAAGCCGGAGTGCCTGCTAGCAACTGGAAAATTACAGGTAATACATTTAAGAACCTGAAGCAGGTAACGATTGTTCCTCCAAGTGTTAAGGGAAACACTTCAAGTGGTTTTTTTGAATTCAGTAATAACACTATCGAAAACGCTGATGTATCAATTCTTCGATATTATTACGGCAAACAAGAACTAACAAATGAATTGATAGCTATCCCTCAATATTCAAAGAGGATTATAGCCAATAATAGAATAACTGGGCTCACAGGTGGTAGCGTGAAATTGTTTCGAGCTGATTCAAGCGCAGGGCTTGAAACGGAATTTCGTGGTAATTATATTGATAGTGACAACATTTTGGATGTGTTAGATTTGAATTATTCAGATGATAGTAACGAGGAATCAATGATATCAATTCAAAATAATACTTTCTTGAAAGGTGCAGACATCAAGAACGCTCATTTACTAGTTAATTTCAGAAATGTCAAATTTGACGGTAATATAAAAGATGGTTCGTTTTATAATCCAAGATAAAGATTCAAGTTTCATGAATAACATTCCTAAGGTACTAATTGTTGAAAACGAGTGTTTGTCATATTCTTCAAGCAATGGAAGAACACTAGCAAACCTTTTTTTGGGTTGGTCGAGAGACCATCTTGCACAGTTTTGTATTTCAATGAATGACCCAAATTATGAAGTTTGCGACAACTATTACTGTGTAACCGACTATGATGCTCTTTATGCATTAATTCGATTTAAGAAAATTGATGGGAAACATGAGGCGATAAAGCCTTCTGAGAACAGTAGTAGAAAGTCTATAAAGAAAACACCTTTCACAATGGTGATTCGTAATGCAATATGGAATACAAATGCATGGCTTCAGAAGAGTTTCTATGACTGGGTCGAGAATTTTCACCCTGATTTGATTTTGTTAATGAATGGTGACAGTTATTTTATGCATAAAATTGCTTGTGATTTGGCAGAGAAATATAATTTACCGATGGTAATTTTCAACTGTGAAGCTTATTATTTCTTTGATAAAAACATAAGTGGCAAAGGATTTATGCCGGGTTTGTTTCAAAAGATATATGTTAAGCACTATCGAAAGATGTTTGAGAAAGCCATTAATTACGCGGATTATTCAATATATCAGAACGAAGTTTTGGAAAGAGACTATACAGATGTTTTTCATAAGCCTGCTTCTACGATTTATACGAGTTCTGAACTTACATTTGAACCCAAGTATGAAATCTCAGACAGACCAAAATTCTCATACCTTGGCACTTTCTCTTTTGATAGATATAAATCGCTGATTGAAATAGCTCTAGCATTAAAGGAAATAAATCCTGAGTATCATCTTGATGTTTATGGGAATTTGAATGGATATGACGAGCCAAAAATAGCATTTGAAGAGTGTGACGCAATTAAATATTGTGGTGTTGTGACATATGATAAAGTGGTTAATGTTATTAGAGAGAGTGATATTGTATTTCATGCGGAGTGTTTTGATGAGGAAAAGGTGTATGCAATTCGTTATGGTTTCTCGACGAAGATTGCAGACAACCTTTCAAGTGGTAATAATTTTCTGGCGTTTGCTCCCGAAAACATTGCTTTCATGCAATATCTGAGATCAAATGACTGCGCTTGGTGTGTTACAAAGATAGAAGATCTTTTGCCAACTTTGAAACGACTTTTGACGGATAAGGATGAGAAAATCAGGATTCTTTCTAATGCTAAAAGCGCATCCGAGAAGAATCATAGAGCAGATAAAAACAGTAAACGTTTCCAGAAAATCTTAATAAAATGTTATCAAAAACACATAAACAAGAAAATGGAATTACTAACTTAGCCGGGACACAGAGTTAAGCATAAACGCTTATTTTTGTGTAATATGAGAAAACAAAGGACCCATTTTGACAAGGCATTCAA
>ENA-UOOE01002083-UOOE01002083.1-fermentation-metagenome-genome-assembly--contig:-NODE-2083-length-15080-cov-4.157804_pt1 | contig 15080 bp, 16 predicted proteins | sample MGYA00245776_ERZ724021 | MGnify/ENA primary metagenome ERZ724021 (study PRJEB28704, sample SAMN03018321) | fermentation metagenome | biome: anthropogenic terrestrial biome; feature: soil; material...
AGTGTGACTGGAGTTCAGACGTGTGCTCTTCCGATCTTGGGGACACTGACCACGAAGGATAAGAGCAGTAATATGAATCCCTGGATAAGGGCCGTGGTACTGATTCCAATGGCCTTTCCCATGACAATGGCTGGACGGGAGATGGGTGCCACCAGTATCTCCTTTAAGAATCCAAACTGTCGGTCTTGTATCACCGAAAGCCCGGAGAACACCGAGGTGAAGAGGATGGTCTGGGCAATGATTCCCGGGTAGATGAAGGCCTGGTAACCACCGGCTATGTTACCAAATCGCATGGCAGATCCCAGGCCGGTTCCGAATATCAAGAGCCATAACAGGGGAGTTACCACCGAGGTAACAATACGTGAACGGTAGCGCAGGAATTTCTTGTTTTCCCTGAGCCAGATGGTGTAGATTCCCTCCAGTTCCGCCATGATCATCCCTCCTCCTGGATGGTTCTACCCGTGTATTTCAGGAACACGTCCTCCAGGTTGGGGTGTTCCAGTTCTATGGAGTAAACGAAGATCTCATGTTTATTGGCGAAGTTCACCAGCTCCGCCACCAGGTTCTCCCCCCTCTCCACCAGGAGCTTGATCTCCGAATCCATGACGTAGGTTTCCTTTACAAAGTCCAGTTTTTCCACCAGTCTGGTGAATTCTTCCAGTTTGTCCACCTGCATGGTGATGGTATCCGCCTTAAGCTCCCGTTTCAGGTTGCGGGGCGAATCAGAGGTTATGATCTGTCCCTGGTTGATGATTGATATCTCATCACACAACCGGTCTGCTTCTTCCATGTAATGGGTGGTCATCAGCACTGAGACATCCTGGTGCTGGTTTAATTCCTTGATATATTCCCATATACTCTCCCTGGTCTGGGGGTCCAGTCCCAGGGTTGGTTCATCTAAAAAAAGCACTTTAGGATGGTGTATAAGTCTCCGGCCTATTTCCAGGCGGCGTTTCATACCCCCAGAGTAGGTTTTAACGAATTCGTCGGCCTTTTTACCCAGGGCAATGAGATCCAGTATCTCATCGATACGCGTCTGGCGGACGTCTTTGGGCACACCGTAGAGTGAGGCATGCATTTCCAGGTGTTCACGGCCAGTGAGCATGTCATCCAGTGCCCTGGATTGGAAAACAATTCCAATGGATTCCCGAACCTCTTTGGGCTGTTTCCTGACATCGTAACCATTGACTGTGGCTGTTCCACTGGTAGGATGGAGAATAGTGCACAACATGGATATCAATGTGGTTTTCCCCGCCCCGTTAGGCCCTAATACTCCATAGACACTATTTTTAGGTACTTTCAGATTCACACCGTTGACTGCCGTGAAATCATCATATTTTTTGGATATGTCCTGGGTCTCGATAATGTATTCCATGCTCTTCCTCCCGGTAAGTTGCCCTTAAAATCCCAGTTAAGTTATCTTAAAAATAAATGTGTTTCTTAAGACTTAATCATTATGCCCCAGTTTGATATTAATTTTATGGTTAAATTATTAATTTTATAAAATCCATATAAAACACCAGTTAGGGTAAAAACTGAACCGGGGGATACACTTATCATCGTGAAACTGATAAAATCAGAGGGGATAGCCCACCATTCTTATTTTATTGAGGCCAGTGGTCGGGCTATAGTGGTTGATCCACGACGCGACGTGGATATCTACCTTAAAATGGCAGAAACAGCGGGATTGGACATAACCCATATTTTTGAAACCCACCGCAACGAAGATTACGTTATCGGCTCCCTGGAACTGGCCCAGGCCACCGGGGCGGAGATATTCCACGGGAAAGATCTGGAATTTGCCTACGGAACCCCGGTAATTGAAGGAACCACCTTCAAGTTTGGGAATGCTGAGCTAGAAATATTGGAAACACCCGGCCACACACCTGAAAGCATATCACTGGTTTTAAGGGATAAAAGTGTGTCTGATGATGCCCAGATGGTGTTTGCCGGGGATTTGATCTTTGCCGGGGAAACCGGGCGTATCGATCTTTTAGGCGAAGATAAAAAGAGAAAAATGGCGGGTTTACTCTACGACAGTATCTTCCATAAGATCATGCCCCTGGGTGATGAGACCATTCTGTGCCCTGCCCATGGGGCGGGTTCCGTCTGTGGGGCAGATATACGTGAACAGGATTACACCACCCTGGGTTATGAAAAAAATACCAATCTCCAGTTACAGTGCACCAGTAGGGATGAGTTCATTCAGATGAAAGTGGCGGAAGAACTTTACACCCCACCCTACTTTAGGAAGATGGAATTTTTTAACCAGAATGGAGCTCCATTACTGGGTAGACTACCTTATCTTCGGGCTTTGACCCCTAAAATCCTGAAAAAAATGAAAAATAATGGTGCACAGATTGTGGATGTCCGCCAACCCACCAGCTTTGGTGGGGCACACCTACCCGGCAGTTTAAATATATGGCGTGATGGTGTTCCAGCCTTTGCGGGCTGGTTTTTGAATTACCAGGACCCCATTATCCTGATAGATGATCAAGACCATAATTTGGATGAAATCCGGCAGGCACTGGTCAGACTGGGCTTTGATAATATTTACGGTTATCTGGCTGGTGGTTTCCCTAACTGGTACCTCCATGCCGAGAAGATTGAAACTCTGAAGCTCTGGAGTGTGCAGCAGTTAAAAGAAAATTTAAAAAATGATTTTTTCCTTCTGGACGGGCGTATGATAGATGACCGGCAGGAAGGCTACATAGAAGGATCCCACCACATATACACTGGTGAGGTGCCCGTGAGGATATCAGAAATCCCCCGTGACCAGTCAGTGGTGGTTTACTGTGACTCTGGATTTAAATCAACCCTGATATGCAGTTACCTTAAAGGAGAGGGTTTCACTGATCTGACCAGTGTCCTGGGCAGTATGACTGCCTGGAAACAGGCAGGTTACCCGGTAGTAAAGGATTAAACTGGTAACGAATCATTTATCACTTAATCAAAGTATTATATTGCATTAAATCCGTAAAATACCCCAATATATAAAAATAGCAGGTGATACCTTTGGATATTTTGAAAATTCCGGCCATGGAAAAGGAAGAGTACGATAGATTTATCGCGGAGGAGTACGTGAGTAGAATTGCCTTTAAGGGAGATTATCCCTACATTGCCCCATTTTTGTATGTTTTTAATGGGAAAAATATCTACTTCCTCAGTACCCAGTACGGTAAAAAGGTGGAACTTTTCAGGAGCAACCCCCAGGTGGCAGTGGAGATTGAAAATTACAGTCCGGACCTTTCACACTATCGTTTCGTGACACTGCAGGGTAAGATAGATGAAGTTGACCAGGAGGAGGAGAAACTTCAGGTACGGGAGATGTTTGTGGATCTAATAAAAAACAAAGATCTCTCCCCAAATATATTGGCGGCCCTGGGTCATTCCCCGGAAGACCCCCTGGAATCATTAATCCATAGTGAAAAATCAGTGGTGTGGAAACTGGTGGAGGTAAAGGAGATAGTGGCCCTTAAAAATTCATGATATCTCCACTTCCATATTGGGCACAGTTTATTAGCTACTCTCACCCCAAAAAGGGATGTATAAGTTATAATTAAACAAAGTAGGAGAGCCTTTTAAATAAAAAATGGAGGATTGATAAGTTTATGGAAAATTTTAACTTAAGGGAAGTTCCTCGCTTAATTGCTTCTATATTGATAGTTTTCTTTTCCGGTGCAGTGGGGAGTCTGGCCACTTTCCCGGAGATAACCACCTGGTACGCTGCACTGGCCAAACCAGCCTGGACCCCACCTAATGAGTGGTTTGGACCAATATGGACTACTCTTTACATCTTAATTGGAATAGCACTTTTCCTGGTGTGGAGACAGGGATGGGATCGGCGTGATGTGCGGTTTGCCATAGGAATATTTGCCGTTCAGCTGGTACTGAACATCCTGTGGTCACTGGTGTTTTTCGGATTGCACTCCATATTGGGTGGATTTATAATAATATTCTTACTGTGGATAGCCATACTGGCCAACATGGTCGCATTCTACGTTTTATCCAAACCAGCCGGACTCCTGTTAGTTCCTTACATAATCTGGGTTAGTATCGCATCCTACCTGAACTACAGTGTGATGTTATTGAACTAGAATGTTAAAAAATATGTAAAATAATTTAACCCCATTTTTTTCATTATTTTTCATAAAACAGTTCCTGAAACTTGATGGTATATTGGGTGCCTCTGGTGCGGTCAATCTCCATTTCACCGTTTAATTGATTCACCAGTGTACGGACCACCAGTAAACCCAGTTTCTTGGATTTTTTGGGATCAGTGTTTTCTGGTAAGCCAATTCCATTATCGGCAACTTTGAGGACGTAAAGCCCATTATCTGATTCTAATTCCACCTTAATATTACCCGTTCCCTGGGGGAAGGCATGTTTGATGCTGTTGGATGCCAGTTCATTGATTATGAGGCCACAGGGCATGGCGGTTTCAATACCCATCTCTCCACGGGCAATATCTGTATCTAAGGTGATGGATCTTTTATCCACACAATAAGAATTGAATATATCCTCTAAGAGTTTATTTACATAGTTTCCAAAGTGTATGTTGCCCATGTTCTTGGACTGGTACAGGTTTTCGTGGATCATGGCCATGGTCCGGACTCTCCCCTGGCATTCCCATAATATGGCCGCGGTTTCCTCATCTTCTACCTGGATTCGCTGCAAACTCAGAAGACTGGAGATGATCAGATCGGAAGAGCGTCGTGTAGGGAAAGAGTGTAGAACTCAGAAGACTGGAGATGATCTGCAGATTATTCTTCACCCTGTGGTGAATTTCCCTTAATAAAACCTCTTTTTCTTCTAAAGAATTTTTAAGACTGGTTTCTACCATTTTTAGTCCGGTGATATCTTCCATAATTAATAAAACACCATTAATTCCACATTTATTTTTTATAATAGATGGCCGAGCCCGAAAGATCACTTCTTTTCCATATTTATTCCTAACCACCAGTTGAACCTGTTTTAATTCCTTTCCTGAAAGTAAACCATTGAAAAATGACTTTGCTGCCTCATACTCCTTTTCTATCAGGGAGACAATGGTCATGAAGTTCTTTCCAATGATTTCATCCTTGTTAAATCCAAAGACTTCTTCAAATTTATTATTTACTTCTACAACATTACCTTCACAGTCAAATAAGAGAATAGCTTCAGCTGCATTTTCAAATATGCTTTTAAACTTCTCCCGTGATTCTTCAATGGCCCTTTTAGATTTCTGTAATTCAGTCATGTCCAGAACAGAGATCATACTCTTCTGGGTGTCGGGGATCATGGCCACCGTGAGATAAACATACTTAACCGAATTATCTTTACCAATTAATTTGGCTTCGTAGTTACGGGGAGCATGATTGGGGTTAATCCGGCGCAGACGGTGATAGTCTTCCATCCTTTCCCGGTCATCCTGGTGGAAAACTTGGGCCCACTCCATTTTACCCTCAGTTTCTTCCTTGGAATAACCAGTTAAAGAAGAAAATTCCGTGTTTACCAGGGAAATTAACTTGTTTTCTTCCACAATTATGTTGGCAGCACCAGTATTTTCAAAAATAGTTTGGTAATAATTCTCCTGGGATTGTTTAAGTTTATCTTCCATTAACTTCTTATAAAGAGCTACTTCTATGGATATTTTTAGTTTAAAGTCATCAAGGGGTTTGACTAAGTAACCGTAGGGTGCACTGAGAAGGGCCCGGTTTATGGTGGCATCATCCGGAATGGCAGTGATGTATATAACTGGTATTTCCAGTTTTGAAATAGCCCGGGCTACATCTATCCCATCCATGGAGCCTTTCAAGATGATATCCATTAGAATAATATCTGGTTTTAATTCATGGGCCTTTTCAATGGCTTCTTCACCATAGGATGCTACAGACACAACCTGGTAACCCATGGACTGGAGGCTTTTTGCGGTGCTCATGGCCTCCACCATTTCATCTTCCACCAAAAGAATTTTTGCCAATATGTTACACCTCAGTTTTCAGTAGTGATCATCATCCCCCATGTCTAATTGGTTTCTGAGATTAATAAAAATGATGATGGCTGTAAAAAATCCCTCTTAAAACTTAGGATTAACATTTTCACCCTTAAAAACACATTTTCTAGACCTAATTTAGCGTGAATCCGTCCAGATGCCGTGGGGTCCTCTTTTAGGTTTCCAGATTGTATCTATGTCGTGGTGATTCTACAAAACTATATATTGGATAAATGAATATATATTCAATATGGCCCGACCAAGAAGATTTAGAAGAATTTCTGAAGAACCCCAAATACGGTGTTTTAAACCTGAAAGGGATGATTTAGACTCTTTAAAACCTATTGAAATATTAATCGATGAATTTGAAGCTATCCGTCTAAGAGACTATCACGACATCCAGCAGAAAAGATCCGCGGAGATAATGGGAGTTTCACAACCCACATTTCACCGTATATTAACTTCTGCCCGGAAAAAAATAGCAGAGGCATTGATCAATGGGAATACAATAGTTATAATTGGGGACCAGATGATTATTTACCAGTGCAATGACTGTGGATTCCAGTGGCAACATCCCCGTAAGGAGTACGAACAGTGCCCGGACTGTGGATCAAAAAACATTACCGTCACTAAAAAGGATGAATATTCTGAAACTTCCCCTGATTCCCTCCCGGAGCGGAGATCATACGGAGGAGGTGGAATTGGTGCAGGACCACCAACAGTTTGTAAATGTCCCCACTGTGGGTACGAAGCTCCTAAAACACGATCAGTCCCCTGCAGCAATACCAAATGCCCTAAATGTGATACACCCCTTTGTGGAACTCCTTAAAATTCAAATTAATCCTTTATAACAAATTAGTGGAATAACCGAGCTTTATTTAAAAAAAATGATTTAAAATAATTTGACATGTTTAAAACGAGAATGGGTGGTAAAATGTCATTCATTGAGATAAGAAATATTAAAAAAACATTCAATGGCATTGAAGTCCTGAAAAACTTGAATATAAATGTAGAAGAAGGAACAATACTGGGAATTTTAGGTAAAAGTGGTTCTGGAAAATCAGTCCTCATAAACATGCTACGGGGAATGAAAGATTACCGACCAGATGAAGGGCAGATAATTTATAACATCGCATTATGCCCCCAATGTCTTAATGTGGAACCTCCATCAAAGCAGGGAGAAATCTGTAAATGTGGAAGCCGTTTCGAAGGACACGAAGTGGATTTCTGGAATTCAGACCGCCAGGTATTTGCCGCTATCCGCCGGCGCATTTCCATAATGCTACAGAGAACCTTTGCCCTGTACGAAGACGATACTGTGATTGATAACGTCTTAAAATCAATCCAGGGACACGATGAGGAAGAAAGTACCTATATGGCCATTGATCTTCTTGATCTGGCCCAGATGACCCACCGGATCACCCATATTGCCCGTGACCTCAGTGGTGGGGAAAAACAACGAGTGGTACTGGCACGGCAGCTTGCCAAGGAACCCATGATATTCCTGGCAGACGAACCCACCGGTACCCTGGATCCAACCACTGCCGAGTTCATTCACCAGGCCCTTATCGAAGGGGTGAAAGCCCAGGGTTTAAGTATGGTAATCACCTCCCACTGGCCAGAAGTGATGAGAGACCTCTCCGATGAGGTAATCTGGCTGGAAAACGGAGAAATCATCCAGAAAGGGAACCCCGAAGCTGTGGTGGAGAGTTTCATGGAACATGTGCCCCGACCCCAGGTAAGTGAGGAATTTAAAACTGGTGGCCCCATCATCGAAGTCCAGGATGTTAAAAAGCATTACTACTCCATTGAAAGGGGTGTGGTTAAAGCTGTGGACGGTGTGAGCCTCAGTGTAAATGAAGGTGAAATATATGGAGTGGTAGGCCTTTCTGGAGCCGGTAAAACCACCTTATCACGTTTGTTATATGGTCTGACTGATCCCAGCAGTGGGCATATCAATGTGAAACTGGGAGACCAGTGGATAGATATGACCCAGAAAGGTCCCCTGGGCCGTGGAAGGGTTAAACCATACTTGGGAATCCTGCACCAGGAGTACAGTCTATACCCCCATCGTGATGTGCTGGGAAACCTGACTGAATCAATTAGTCTGGAATTACCCGCAGAATTTGCCAGGATAAAGGCATTATATGTTTTAAATGCCGTGGGATTTGATGAAAACTATGCGGAGAAGATACTCCACAAATACCATGATGAGTTGAGTGGAGGGGAACGCCACCGGGTGGCCATAGCCCAGGTGCTTATCAAGGAACCAAAAATAATAATTTTGGATGAACCCACCGGTACCATGGACCCCATTACCCGAGTTCAGGTTACCGATTCCATCAAAAAAGCACGTGAAGAACTGAATCAAACTTTCCTTATAATATCCCATGACATGGACTTTGTAATGGATGTTTGTGACCAGGCCTCCATTATGAGGGGCGGTAAAATCCTTAGAACCGGCCTACCTTCGGAAGTTATTGAAGATCTCACTCCCAAGGAGAAAAATAAAATGTTAAGTAATGGTAAAACTGCTTAATCTATTTATGGACTGGTTAACCCTTCAAGTAAGAGTTAATCAGCAGAGTTCTTTTTTTAAACGTTAAAAATAAAAAATCTTCGAGAATTAAACCTTAATTTATCTGAGATAGGTTTAGCTTTCAAGTAAATAATTAACAGGTGATAAAGTGTACCGAATACTTTTATTAGCTTTAGCTATAGGAGTGATTGTTTTTATAATCCTAAACGATCCTCTGAAAAGATAATGAGAATAATGATATAATACTAAATTTCTTTTAAGAGGTTGTAGAAATCAGGAAAAATCCATAAAAATTATTTTTGGTTATTCATGATGTTTATTGTTTATTTATGAAGTCTTATACAATTAGAATCCCTTAATCCAAATAAAATTACCATTTACCTAATTTTTATGGGTTAAACCAACATAAATGGTTACTCCTGCCGATAAACCTCCCACCAGCCAACATATGGGGGAGGTGAATGAAATTCCGGAAATAACTCCAAAACTGATGGCAATTACCGCCCATAGGGCAAAAATTAACAGGGCGAGAACCCCACCCATGGCCACCCCAAAGATCACCAAACCAATTACTAATTTAAGCTTCTTGAATAATTTACCATTCTTCCTTGTTTTGTTTTCCCAGAAATTTGATAAGGAAGTTCTCAGTTGCTGAGGGTAACCTTCTTCCGTATCATCCGGGTAATCGGAATATTTCATAATGTTTATCCTAATTATGCCTATTATGCCGGTATTTTGTTTATTTTAAGGGTTTTTAGTATTTCACTGTAGGCAGTCTGGTATTCTGATTTGAAATCCATCTGCAAGGTCCGGACCTTGGTGTCGCCCGATCCCAACAGTATAAATATGTAGGGCCCATTGGTATCAGTTCCTTGCCAGGTGCGGTACGATTCGTATTTACCTAGAGAACCTTCATTATAAACTCTTTGGAGATTTGTCAGATTACTGGTTGAAAAACGAACGTTTCCAACGTAGTTATCAAAATTAGATGTATCGTTGGAGTTGTAAAAGTCCACCAGGGTGTAATCTTCGTAGGTGTACTGCACCGCCACCAGGGAAGGGGGATAACTGAAGGTGATGTACTGGTCTTCGAATGTCCCGCTGCTACTTGTTTCCTTATATGAAGTGCTACTGTTCCAGTAGGATAGTGCCGCTACCGCCATTACCACCATTACCAACAACAATAACAGGATGTTTACTTTCCTAGATCTTACTGTTTCTCTAATTAAATCGCCTCCAGTTTGGAGCAAAAATACTGGTTAATTACTAACAAAAATTGTAAATCCATTAATTATCCCTAATTCACAATTAAAATATTTTTATATTATTATAGATAGTCCCCCGGTTATAAGAATATTTTCCCAAATTACACCCATATTAATTGGAGGATTTACAAATGGTGAATTAAAATAGTCCCTCTGATTTACCCTTAAATCCAAAAAATATGCTCATTTACAAATATAAAATTAATTTTCGGCCGTGTTTTACTGCCTTAATTTTTCCTGCACTTTATTACTCTCCAATTCATTTAAAGCATTTGATGCAATCCATTTAGCACTCTTTGAATTGATGTTATGTATTTCTCTGGCAACAGTAATTGCTTTCCGGTTCAAAGTACTGTTCTTCTTACCAATATGTCGCAAAGCCCAATTTACGGCTTTTTTCACATAATTACGATTATCTGTTGATTCTTTGATTATTAGGGGGAAGAACTGTTCAAATTTCTCATCGGGGGCTTTCTTATCATGGACTGCCAATACGGCAATCAGGGCGAAAGCCGCTCTTTTGGTGAACTCCTCTTCACTTTCACTCCATTGAAATATTTTTTCATAGGCCCAAGGAGTCATACGGAACAGTTTCATGCAGCACTGGTCGCAGATCTCCCAGTAATCAAATTCAGCCACCCATCTATCCATCTGTTCGGAGGTTATTTCTTGAGGATCTTCCACCATACAGGCCAGTATCCTGGTTTCTCGGTAGCCTGCCTCCCAAAGCTGTGCTGCCAGTTGGTGGTTTTTGCCCACCGTCCGGGCAATCCTTCTAAGCTCAGGGATGCGAACAGCATAGGTCTTCTGGGGATTGATTCCAAAACGAGCCATTCCCTCCACATCCTCAGGGTTGGAAAGTGATTCAAGTTCCTGGATGATTTCACGGTAATTCATTACTGCCCCTCTTTTCTGATATCTAACTTGACTTTACTATCTTTATTTACATTTAGCCCAGTAACCCCAACTGTAGGGTCATACCAACAGAATGAGAATGGTGAGTGATATTATGCTAAGTGCGGTGCTCAGGAATATACAGGCGGCAGTGACCTTTATATCCAGGTCGTAGGTGATGGCCAGAGCCAGACTGAGCATTGCCGAAGGCATACCTGCCTCCACAATGGTCACGGTTCGATCCAGACCAGTAAGACCCACCAACCCTACCACTAACACGGCAATTAAGGGAGATATGACCAGTTTAAGCAGGGAAACAAATGAGGCCACCCCAAAATACTCTTTAATACCCCTAAATTCCAATGACAGACCTAAAGATAACATTATCAATGGTATGGCCGCACCACTGAGATAACCAAGGACACTGGGAATCACCGACCCCAAAGGGGCGTGTAGCAAATTGGCAACTATCCCCAGGATAACTGCCAGTAACGGTGGGAACAGGACGGAACGCTTGAGGATATCCTGGTACCGGCCACCATACATCACCAGGAAGAAAACTCCGAATGAAGTGAAGAGTATAGTGGAACCAACATCGTAAAATACTGCCCTCACCAGCCCGGCAGTTCCGAAAACTCCCAGAGTAACCGGATACCCTAAAAATCCGGAGTTGAAGAGGGTGGATGCTGCCACCACTCCCCATCTTGTTTTGGTAGAGTAACCCTGGATATAGGTGAAAAGATATGCTACTATCCCTGATATCAACCCCATGGTGATACAGATGATGGTAATGGTCCCAAACGTTTTCATATGGGATAGATCGGCCTGGTACATGGCCAGGAAGATCAGGGCAGGGATGGCTATGTTTACCACGATTTTATTCAGGGTCTGAGTATCTTCAGCCTTTAAAAAATCAAATCTACGGCATATGTAGCCGATGATGATCATCACCACAATGGCCAGAATGGTTTCATAGGAGTTCATGATGGATCCTTTAAAAAAATACTAAGGCATATTTATTTTGTTTTCTGGTTAAACATTTAAGATTCATAACTTTTTAAAACTCTCAGAGCATGGAGAGTAATCCATTTACTGGGTTTTCCCTTTCTTTCAATACTGGTGTGGAATCTACCATTGAAGGTGTTCTCCAGTATCCATTTACCCTCCTCATTCTGCTTGGAGGTCATTATATCCAGTGATTCATTCATTCTTTCATCTTTATAACCCAGTTTGGTCAGTAATCCTAAAACTTCTAGAGCGTCGATGCTCCACATCAATGGAAAACCAAATTCCAACCATTTGAAACTGCCAATAGCAGGAGGCTGGCTTCTTTTGTGTATGTGGTGGTTTAGCATGTGTTCGGCACAATTAGTAATGCAATCTTCCATTTCAGGAGTTTTTCTATCCTCCGGCACTTCAGCGAATGCTTTAAGGGATTTTACGATTATGCTGTGGCAGGTGCGCTCACCGTAACATCTTTTCCACCTTTTATAAGGCCATTGGTTTGGGGCTTTTCCTGGCTGGTCATCAAATCTCTGATACTTAATAAGCCATTTTAAAGCCTTTTGAACTCTTTCATCGTCAAGATATCCTAATCGAATTAAACTCCAGGTCATGTTGGCTGTGAGACAGGGTAAAACTCTTTCATGATCTCCACCACTAAATTTACCGCCGGTTTTATTACTAGATTTCCTATCACTGATCTCTTTACTATTTATATATGAAAATGCACCGCTTTGAGGATCTTGGGAATTTTCAAAGATGAATTCACAGGCATTTTTAATTCGCTCATCATTTCCATCAGCCCCCAACTCTGCCAGGATGATAAGCTGCCAGGAAGTTCCTTTATATTTACCCCTAACATAAAAGTTCTCAGGAGGCCCCCAATGCCCACCAGGTTCCTGTTTAGCCAGTATTTTCGGTACAATACCTATTTTCATTATATTTTCCCGGGCATCCATCACCTCAGAGTCATGTTGGGGCTTATCAAGTAGATCCGTCAATGTGAAATATCGGACGGATGGATTATCCTCTTCAAGGAGCCATTTGGTGGGATCTGCTTTTAAATATGATTTCCAGTTACCCATACAAACACCTGTTAATACCTAGAATATAATTAATCTAAGAATCTAAATCAAATAATCATAAATCCAAAAATTTCCTTGCATTTTCACCTAAAATTAATTCTTTACTTTTAGATGCTATTGGGAGATTATTAATGTGTTCTATGTCTTTTTTGGGATCAACCCAGGGATAATCGGAACCAAACATCACTCTTTCCACCCCTATGGTTCTAAGTAGATCAGCCACATCTTCATCACTTAAAGTAGTAGGAGAGTTAAGGTATGAAATGGCAATGGCAGTGTCGAACATGACTTGAGGATATTTATCAGCTATTTCCACAGTTTGATCCCAGAATCCATTGCCCAGATGAGCCAGGATTAGTTTCAAATCTGGAAAGTCTTCCAGTACATTTAACCATCTATGGGGTTCCCCGTATGTAGAACTACAGTCGATATTCATTCCAGAATGGGCAGTTATGGGCAAATCATTGGACATTAACCATTCGTAAACCGGCCACATTCTTTTATCGTCTGGGCCGAATTCCTGGGCCACGGGATGTATTTTTAATCCTTTCATTCCCCATTTGAGTTTGTGTTCCAACTCGTCTACAGGTTTGCGTCCAGTCATTGTGGGGCTGACTGATACAAATGGGATTAACATGGGATACTGGGCTGGTCGGTTTTTTCCGGGGCGGGTGATGGCTACTGTCCAGAAGTTATTGTTTTTCAGCTGATTATCCGGTGCAAAACTAACCATGACCGCCTTATCTATACCTGCGTGTTTCATTTCAGCCAAATATTCATTTGGAGTTCCATAACTGTGATAATCAACACCATACTGTTCTTTTATACTTTCTACCACCATTTTCCCAATTTCTGGGGTAGGGTGTAGATGGACGTGTGCATCCACAATCATGGCTTATATCTCCCAGGATTATATCTTCCTTTTTTTAGAATATTCTAGATAATATCCCATTATATCTAATTCAATACAAAATATCCTGTTAATTTATTCAAAAGGCTGCCGGATAACCGTTTTGAGTTTTTCAGGTTTAGTCCGGCGCATGTCACTGATATATATTTCATGGTGTTTTCCCCTTAAACTGTAACCTTCATTTTCTATGAAATCATGTAATTTACCAACTGCAGGTGCTTCAGCTTCACCATAAGGACCAATGTGCATTATCTGAACAGCCTTACCCTCGCAAAAAGTTTTAAAGCGAAGTTTGGATGGTGCAGGAAGATCTTTTTTGTTCTTAAGATCTTTGATGGCTTTATCAATTATAGTTTTTGTGATGAAATCTGGCTGTCTGATCATTACCGTCCATTTCCATGAACTCTTGTCATCCAAACTGAAGTCTTTCATGTTATCCGCCCACCACAACCCTTCTAAAGGCATTACCACGTAATCCTGAGATTTCTCCTTTTTACTGATGAATTTAGTTTTATATGAAACCGGGAAAATGGTTTCCATGGCATCCTTATATTCCTGGGAAGTGTTAGGGTCTCCCTGGCCATCTATCATCAGGAACTTCATTTCTGGTACATCCACCACCGCCACTTCACCGGTGGAAGGATAGTAAAATTCCTTGTTCTCTTTTTTTAAATCGATTTTGGGCATTTAAATTACTCCCTGATTAAATTGGTTTAATTTATTATCAATCTGTTTTGATTTTTTTTATTTCTGCTTTGTTTTGAACTAAATATCCCATTCCCATAGTTATAACTGGTATTATGAGGTAGGTAATCCCAATATCTGCCATGTAATCATTTAAAGTTATTTGCATAAGACTTAATGGTAAAAACATGATTAAATCAATGATTATATTGATTAAAAACCATATCACGCCGATTAGAATGCTTTCCTTTACAAATTCCCTTTGAATGCTTTTTAAGTAGGTGCAGGCCAGTAACACCGTGATTATGGTCAGCGCCAGCGGCATGATTGATTCAAAAAGGGGGTTTCCACTGGTTTTAAGTGGGTAGATGAAAAAGGAAACCACAAAGGGGATCAACCATATTAAGAAGCCAAATAGGATTATTTTCAAATATCGATTCATAATTTTACCCCCAGTTTTTTTCCATCCCTATCTATCTAAAAAAATAGTTAAAAAGGATTTTTGATGCTTATTTCTTCATCACGGGGAAGCACATCTCAGTTACCAGTTCACTTTCTGGAGTTTCGTTGGGGTCAGAGATGTAAGTCTCCAGGGGCGGTCCCACAATTTCGTAACCATTTTTATAGGCGTATTCTGCCAGTGCACCTATGGCCACGCCACATGCACTGTAAGGACCCTTATAAACAGTTGATAAAACCAGCTGTTCTGGTGTTGTTTTTATCTTCA
>ENA-UOOE01002084-UOOE01002084.1-fermentation-metagenome-genome-assembly--contig:-NODE-2084-length-15075-cov-3.466778_pt1 | contig 15075 bp, 16 predicted proteins | sample MGYA00245776_ERZ724021 | MGnify/ENA primary metagenome ERZ724021 (study PRJEB28704, sample SAMN03018321) | fermentation metagenome | biome: anthropogenic terrestrial biome; feature: soil; material...
CCCGACGGAGTGAGCTATACGCCCTGCGTGAACATGCCGGAGGTGAAGGACCCCACCGCCGCCGGGGATTCCTTTGTGGCAGGCTTTTTAGCAGGCATTGTCCATGATTGGGATTTAGAGCGTACAGGTAAGCTTGCCAATGCAGTGGGTGCCAGCTGCGTTACAGCTATCGGCGCCAGTACAGGGATTCGCTCTTGGGAGGAGACAGTGGAGTTTATGGAAACAGGAAAGTGGATATACTAACAACTGAATAACAACTGGGGGGCAGCGAAAGTGGAAGGGTATGATCTGATTATCGTGGGAGCAGGTCCCTCTGGCATCTTCGCTACCCTGGAACTGACCCGGGGCAGCAAACAGCCTCGGGTTTTGCTTTTGGAAAAGGGTCCCCTCATCCATCAGCGGAATTGCCCTATGGACAAGGAAGCCCGCTGCATCGGCTGCAATCCCTGCCGGGTTGTCTCAGGTTGGGGTGGAGCAGGTGCAGCCAGCGATGGCAAATTAACCTTAACTGCTGATGTAGGGGGGCATTTGAAAAAATATCTAGCCCCCGAACGACTAGAGGAGTTAATCCATTATGTGGATGGGATTTATTTGGATTTTGGTGCGCCCCAAGAGCTTTGGGGCACAGATACCAAGCGCTTGGCGCAGCTGGGGAGACAAGCTTTAGCTGCAGACTTGCGCTTGATTCCCTATCCTGTGCGCCACCTGGGCACAGGCCGCACTCAAGCGATTCTGGAGGCTATGTATCAGAGATTAGTTGGGAAGGTGGAGATCCGTCCCCAAACCCGGGTCCGGAGTATTTTGACAAGAGGTGGAAAAGCTCTAGGTGTGGAGCTTGAGGATGGGCAGCAGCTTTTTTGCCAGCACTTGATCGTAGCTCCCGGCAGGGAAGGTGCAGCCTGGCTTGGGACTGAAGCCGAAAAAATGGGTCTCGTCACAGAGATAAATCCTGTGGATATTGGGGTCCGGGTGGAAGTGCCAGCTGCAGTTTTAGATCCCATCACCCGCGTTGCTTATGAAGCAAAACTTCTTTATTATTCAGCGTCTTTCGATGATCAGGTACGCACTTTCTGCATGTGTCCCCATGGCCAGGTGGTAATGGAGAACAATGGTGGTCTCGTGACAGTCAATGGTCATACTCATGCTACAGAGGGCACAGATTCAACCAATTTTGCTTTGCTCGTGAGCAAAAATTTCACAGAACCTTTTCATGATCCAATTGCCTATGGTAAAAATATTGCAGCTTTAGCTAACCTCCTGGGGGGAGGTGTGATGGTGCAGCGCCTAGGTGACCTAAGAGCAGGTCGTCGCTCCACTCAAGAGCGCATAGATCGAGGCCTTGTGCGGCCCACATTGAAAGCTGCAACAGCCGGGGACTTAAGCCTAGTATTTCCGTATCGGCATTTGGTCTCCATCTTAGAGATGTTAGAGGCCCTAGATGGATTAGCGCCTGGTATAAACTCTCGTCACACCCTTTTATATGGTGTAGAGGTGAAGTTTTACTCATCTCGTTTTCAGCTAACAGAGGATCTACAAAGCCGACAGATCGAGAATCTCTTTCTCATCGGTGATGGTGCAGGCATAACCCGGGGGTTGGTGCAAGCTTCAATCAGCGGTGTGGTTGCTGCAAGGAAGATTCTGCAACTCATGGGGTAGAGCGTTAATTCAAACCTATTCCCAACCCACGCAATCTTTTTGAAGACTTTGTGGTAAGCCCCCTTGACAAAAAATAGGGGTGGGCTTATTATTAATCATATAAGGATATCATTATATGTCTATAGAACAACGAGGAGGAACAATAGTGGAGAATTCTCTAGCAACGCTACAGAAGGTATTTGAAGCTCTTGGACAGGAGATTAGATTAAGGCTTTTTCTGATCCTCTGCACCAACAGTTTCTGTGTTTGTGAGTTAGAAGAACTTTTTCATGTTAGCCAGCCTGCTATTTCCAGACACCTGAACATCCTCAAAGAGGCAGGCCTGGTTACAGATACACGTAAAGGACAATGGGTCTTCTATAGGGCAAACCCCGAAGAGCTTAAAACCTTGCTAGCTGGGTTTGCAGAAGGCTGGAGGGAACCATTGAGAGCTTTTGGGGAAATGGAGGAATTTGGGGAGAAGATTCAAGCCTTGGCGCAAAACCCAAAAATCCCCTGCGCTCTAGAGCGGGAAAGATAAAAACATTAGAATAGGAATAGGTGAGTTGAATGAACGTTATAACACAGATTTTCAGATGGCTCAGCGACCAGCTGTTGAAAATGAAGTGGCTCTCGGATCTTGTAGGGCTACTTGTGGAGAAGGTATTTGGCCTCGAAGTTACTCAAAGGGTTGGGGGAAGCATTCACTTTTTCATCTATGATACCATCAAAATCTTTATCCTACTGTCGGTTTTGATTTTCATCATTTCATATATTCAAAGCTTTTATCCTCCAGAGAAAACAAAAAAGATCCTAGGTAGATTTAAAGGGATCAAAGGCAATCTGCTGGGGGCACTGTTGGGTACAGTGACACCATTTTGCAGCTGCTCTAGCATTCCAATCTTTATCGGCTTTACATCAGCTGGTCTACCTTTGGGCGTAACCTTCTCCTTTTTAATTTCGTCACCACTGGTGGATATAGCTTCTTTCTTATTATTAATGTCGTTCTTTGGGCTGAAGATAGCTTTAGCTTATGTAATTGTGGGTTTGGTGCTAGCGGTTATCGGTGGCACAATTATCGATAAGCTAAAGATGCAAAAACATGTTGAAGGCTACGTCTGGGGAGTGAAGAAGGTAGATGTGGAGTATGAGGAACTAACTTCAAAAGAGCGAGTAGATTTTGCCAAAGGCCAGGTTAGAGAGATTATTAACAAAGTATGGTTATATATTCTCTTGGGGGTCGGCATTGGCGCTGCAATTCATAACTGGATCCCCCAGTCGGTTATAGAAAGAATAATCGGAGAGAATAATCCCTTAGCTGTTCTTTTAGCCACAGTGGTTGGGATCCCAATTTATGCCGATATTTTCGGCACTATCCCCATTGCAGAGGCACTTTTTAACAAGGGGGTAGGTATTGGCACAATCATCTCTTTTATGATGGGGGTAACAGCGCTTTCTCTGCCTTCAATGATCATGTTAAGCAAGGTTATAAAGCCAAAGTTACTTGCAATCTTCATCTCCATAGTCACAATTGGGATCATCATCATCGGCTATGCATTTAATGCATTTTCTTATATCTTTATTTAAATTAAGGGGGAACTTGAGATGGTAATTAAAGTTTTAGGATCGGGCTGTGCCAATTGTAAAAAGTTAGAGGCCCATGCCAAAGAGGCAGTGGCGCAACTGGGGGTAGATGCTACCATTGAGAAAGTTACAGATTTTAAGGACATTGCAGCCTACGGTGTGATGCGGACCCCGGCGCTAGTTGTAGATGAACAAGTTAAAATCGTGGGCAAGGTAGCGAGTGTGGAGGAGATAAAGAATCTGCTAAAGTAGAATAAAAAACCCGCAGCCTGAAGGTCTATGGCCAAATGGCTGCGGGTTTTCCAGGAATACTAGTGCTTTTGGCAACAACTATTCTTGTTTTCTGTCGGCTCTTCTTTTTTAGGCTCCTCCTGCTCTTCTATGATTCGCATGGAACAGCACGACGACTTTTTTGGTTTAAAAATCTTGGAGAGAAGAGAATCTTTCTTTTCGCTCATGGTCTCACCTCCTTCTACATTATCAGGTTAAAGACATAGCCTGTAATCACTGCAACTGCGAAAATAGAAACCACAAAGGCAATCATCAGCTTCTTTTTAAATATGGAGCCAAGAAGTGAAAGCTCAGGAATACTTGCCCCTGCACCACCTATTATTAAGGCGATCATGGTTCCGTAGCCTACTCCTTTATCAATTAGAATTCTGGCTATGGGAATCATGGTTTCCGTTCTAATGTACATGGGGATGCCCACAATAGCAGCAATAGGCACTGATATAATTTTGGATTTCCCAGCAAAACCAGATAGTAGATTCTGGGGGATGAACTCATAGATAAAAGCACCTATACCGGCGCCGATGAGTAAATACGGAAGCACCTGTCTAAATAGGGATAGAGATTCAATAAATGCATGTTTGAACACAGCTATGTTTTTATCCCAAAATGTACCTCCCAGCTGCTCATAGACGAAATCGTCGCCACAGTCGCCCTTGATGGTTACATTTTTAATTTCTTTTTGGAAACCAAGTTTATCTAAAAGTAGGCCAACTATAACAGCAAAGGCAAAAGTGAAACCAGCATAGATGAGGGTTGCTTTGGTTCCAAAAAAGGTCAGAAACAGTGCTATGATGGCGGGGTTTAGAATAGGAGAGGTTAAAAGAAAAGAGATTGTTCCTGAAAAGGGGGCATCGCTTTTTAACAATCCTACTAAAATGGGAACTGTAGAGCAGGAACAAAAAGGGGTCACACTGCCTAAAATGGCACCAAGGACACTATTGAGCCCCCGTCTCGGGGTAGTGAGGATCTTTTTGATTTTTTCTTTGGATAAGTAGATTTGGATCAGAGCCACTAGAAAACTAATACCGATAAAGAGCAGCATTAATTCTCCCATGAGGAATAAAAACATTTTTCCAGCGCTTACAAAGTTATTCATTATCAAGCCACTCCTTTTTATCAATGTTGCTGAATAAATCGGCCAGTAGATTGTAAGCCGCACTATTTGGGGTTAGTGAATAGTAGTTCCAGACCGCAACCTCCCTTTTAGTTATGACCTGGGCATCTGAGAGGATTTTCAGATGATAAGAAATACTTGATTGGCCAATAGCAAAATAGCTACCAATATCGCAGACGCATTTTTCGCCATTGACAAATAGATATATAAGTATCTTAAGACGCAGCTCATCTGCAAGTGCATTGAGTGTTTTCACATAATTATTAATAATGCCCATTGTTTATGCCCTCCCTTCATAAAGATTATTTGATATAGTAATCAAAAAAAATTGATGAATATAAGTATATTATGCTTGAATTTCCAAATTTGTCAAGGTGTGAAGAAAGTTTTAAATGCACGAGCATGGGCTGAGGTGGGTCGCTTTATAAAACAGAACAGGAATCCGCTCTCTTTGATGAAGTAGAATAAAGCTGCAAGATGATGAAAACTAATATGCATGGTGAAGGTCTATGTTGATGGCCTTGATTTAATATATTGAAAAATTGTTTTGGTTTTTTCTCGGGTCGTAGTTCTTTGATTGTTTTTGAGGGAAATACTTGGCAAAAGATGGGGGTGGAAGCATGAAGAAAAATAGCAAGCTGTTTGGCCTTACAGCGATAATCGTGATTATAATAGTCATTGTCGCACTGAAAGGAACTAAGCAAAACACTTTTCCACAAGGGAAGATGGAGACAGAAATTCAGGCAGATTCTCAAGAAACTTCTGCTTTGGTAGAGGAAACAGTATCTGAAGCTGATCCTGATGAATCAAAAGTTAGGGTATCTGATGCTGAATCTAACAGGCAACTTGAAAAAAGTGCCCCTGAAAAAAAGGGAAATAGAGTAGAAGAATCCAAACAGCTTCCCAAGCTGGTTGATTTGGGTGCGGACAGCTGTATACCATGCAAGATGATGGCACCTATTTTAGAGGAGTTGCAGGAGGAATATAAGGGGAAGTTGGATGTGGAATTTATTGATGTTTGGAAACAGCCAGACGCTGGTACTGGGTATGGGATTAAAGTTATTCCTACGCAAATTTTCTTTGATCAAAAGGGAAAGGAATTTGCCAGGCATGAAGGTTTTATGCCCAAGGAGGAAATTTTAGCTAAGTTTGCCGAAAGGGGAATAAAGTTAAATGGGGAATAAAGCCCTGTTAACCTGTTTGCTAGTTATTAGTTTTCTTTCACTAACTATGGCGAATTCTAACCAAGGTGATGTGGCTACCAAATACCCAGGCTTGTTCGAACGAGGATTGCGTTCCGCTGTGCTTAGCAGCTTGCCCAAGGACCAGCTGCTTACTCTAGATTCTATAATCATAACCCGCGCGGAGCTGGAGGCTGAAATCGCAAAAGCACCTGCAGCTATGCAAAAGCAGCTGACAGATAATTCTTTTTTTCTGTTAGAAGAGATGGCTACCCAAAAAATCCTTTTGTCTGAAGCCAAGCTTTGGGCCGGATTGAGAAAAATTAATATAGATGGCTTAACCGACGAGCAAGTTATACAGAGATACTTTGAATATAAGGTTCAAGATGTTACTGTTAGCGAAGAAGATGTCCGGGAATTTTACCAAGTCAATCCTGGGATCTTCGGTGAAGCCAAGTTTGAGGAGGTTTCAAATTATCTCAAAGATTTTGTGTTGCAAGAGAAGAAGCAGGCTTTCATTTCTACCTATCTCAACACCATAAGCGAAAGAACCCGGGTTATGTTAAATTCAAATTGGGTAAAGGAGCAGTATCCAAAAGCACTTGCTAATCCTGTTAATAAAGCGCGCAGCTCTGGCAAACCAACCCTGGTAGAATTTGGTGCTTCCGGTTGCGGACCGTGCGATTTAATGGCACCTATCTTAGCACAGCTGAAGGAGGAATATTCCCAGGAGCTAAATGTGGAGGTCATCGATGTCCGAGATGAGCAGCTACTCGCTGCACGATATGGGATTTCATCGATCCCCGTGCAAATTTTCTTTGACGACCAGGGAACGGAGATCTATCGTCATCTTGGTTTTTTTAGTAAAGAGAAGATTGAGGCCATTTTAGCAAAAATGGGGGTTGGAGAATAATGCAACTACTGTGGCTTCAATTGGTGGGGGCTTTAGATGCCTCACCTTTTATTGCTTTGGGGGCAGCATTTTTATGGGGCTTGCTCAGCATAATCCTAAGTCCCTGCCATTTGGCAAGTATTCCTTTGGTAGTGGGTTTTATAAGTGAGCAAGGGCAAATTTCAAATCGTCGTGCATTAGCTATCTCGTCGTTGTTTTCTGGTGGCATTTTGGTTTCAATAGCAATTATTGGAGTAATAACGGCCTCATTGGGCAGGATTATGGGTGATGTGGGTAGGTATGGTAATTATGTAGTTGCAGTAATATTATTTGTGGTCGGCTTGTATTTGTTGGGGATCATCGAGCTTAATTGGGGCGGTTTTGGCCAAAATAAGATCAGGAAGCGAGGTCTGCTCACAGCCTTTTTATTGGGATTGATATTCGGAATTGCCTTGGGACCATGTACATTTGCTTTTATGGCACCGGTTTTGGCAATAACGTTTAAAGTAGCTGCCAGCCAATCCCTTTATGCACTAGCGCTTCTTTTTGCTTATGGAATTGGGCATTGTCTTGTGATTGTACTGGCAGGAGTTTCTACCCAGCAGTTACAACAGTATCTAAAGTGGAATGAGCAGGCAAAGGGGGCTGCTATCTTAAGAAAGATTTGTGGAGTACTTGTACTGCTGGGTGCTGTTTATTTAATATATACAGCTCGTTAATTGAAAAATGGAGGCTAAGAAATGAATAGTGCTCTTGAATCAAAAGCAAAGGGACTAGGCACCTTTGAAAGATATTTAACGTTATGGGTAACTACTTGTATTGCTGCAGGCCTCTTAATCGGGCAATTGTTCCCAGCTTTTCCTAAGACTCTCAGCAGGTTTGAGTACGCCCATGTGTCAATACCTGTGGCTATCTTGATCTGGCTTATGATCTATCCTATGATGCTGAAGATTGACTTTTCAAGTATTATCCAGGCAACAAAAAAGCCCAAGGGATTGACAGTGACCTGCATCACAAATTGGTTGATTAAGCCCTTCACTATGTACCTGATTGCATCGTTTTTCTTAAAAGTGGTTTTCAGCAGCTGGATTCCGCCTGATCTTGCAACAGACTATCTGGCAGGTGCGGTATTGTTAGGAGCTGCACCATGTACGGCCATGGTTTTTGTTTGGAGCTACCTCACAGAGGGAAACCCTGCATATACCCTAGTTCAGGTAGCGGTCAATGACCTGATTATTCTTTTTGCCTTCACGCCCATTGTGGCATTTTTGTTAGGAGTAAGTCAGGTGCATGTTCCCTATGATACTTTATTTTTATCCACGATTTTGTTTGTGGTGATCCCACTTTTGGGTGGGTATTTGTCTAGGAAGTACATTATTCGCAAGCGAGGGCAAGGGTATTTTGAGGATGTTTTTCTTAAGAAATTTGACAATGTCACAGTTGTGGGATTGCTCTTAACCCTGGTAATAATTTTTTCCTTTCAAGGAGAGATTATTTTAAGCAACCCTCTTCATATTTTGCTTATTGCCGTACCCTTGACCATACAAACATTTTTCATTTTCTTTCTTGCTTACGGATGGGCTAAACTGTGGAAGCTGCCACATGAAATTGCAGCTCCGGCAGGATTGATTGGAGCAAGTAACTTTTTCGAACTAGCAGTGGCTGTTGCAATTGCTCTATTTGGCTTGAAATCAGGGGCAACTCTTGCAACAGTGGTAGGTGTTCTAACAGAAGTCCCTATCATGCTTACCTTAGTTCGGATCGCAAATAATACCCGGGGTTGGTTTGGGCAAACAATAAAGGAGTAGGTTCATCTATCATGAGAAGCCAACATAGATGAAGAGACGTAGGCGCAGGCGTACTCACTCGAAAGAGAGGTTGTAGTGCATGGAAGTAAGATGCTACCATAGAGAAAGTTACGGCCATTGCAGCCTATGGCCTGATGCGGACCCCGGCGCTAGTTGTAGATGAACAGGTTAAAATCGTGGGCATGGTTGCGAGTGTGGAGGAGATAAAGAGTCTGTTAAAGGGGAATTAAAAAAACGCAGCCCAAATGCTATTGCCCAATTGCTACGGTTTTAGGAAGAGGATCAATGAAACCAAAAGCAAAGCATTCTTTATTTAGGGGGCTCGTAGCATCTAGATTAATTGTATAATGACTATTTGAAAAAAATCGTAATCAGTATTCCCACTAAAGCCACCAATGTTCCAATGGAGAAATTTAACATCCAGCGGTTGCGATCATCAATTTGCTCAAATTTAGCATCAATGTTATCGAACCTATCATCAAGGCGAGCCTGGAGCCGGTCAAACTTAGCGTCAATGCTATCAAATCTGGCATCTGCGTTGGCAAATCTAGCATCTGCGTTGGCAAATCTAGCATCCATGCGAGCTATGAGACTATCAAATCTAGCATCTACGCTATCAAACCTTGCATCCATGCGAGCTATGAGACTATCAAATCTAGCATCTACGCTAGCAAATCTAGCATCCATGCGAGCATTAAGATTGTCGAATTTAGCATCGATGCTACTAAATCTCTCATCTGAGCGAGTATTTATAGATAAAAGCTCAGCATGTCGCTGATTATCTCGATCCCGCATCTCAAGTTGCCGCTGTTTTTCCTGCTCTTGCATGGTGGCGATGGATTGTTCGAGGATGTGTTGGATACTCTCCGTTCTGTTTCGCAACTCCTCCTTGATGCTAAGGAACGTCTCGTCTATATTAGCCATTCTTTGATCCAGATACTTTTCAAAATAGTGCTGGGGCATATTCTCCTCTCCTTCCTCAGATGTTGACGCTAATTGGGATGGAGCAGACACCGGATTTAAATCACGCTCGCCCTTTTTCTTGCGTCTGGGAACACTTCTCCCCGATAAATCATTGAGATTGTAAGCAGCACTGCTCTCGCGAACTTCGGTTTCGCTAGAGGGGTTTTGTTCCTTGAGCTCTTTTTTTATGTCATCATCATACTTTGAGTCCACCATCGAATATGCCCCCTTTCCTAAAAGTGGCTTGTCCAACTGAGCTGATGCAAGATAGTTGGAATTAGTTTTAGATCGATCTTATATTTAAATATTCTCTGACATTTTCAGATCTCCTCTTAAGTACCACCAAATTATTGTTAGCAAATTAGTGGCTTGTTAGTTACAATTTTAACGATAGGGGTGTATCGATTATGAAAACGAAAGTGGCCTTTGTCTGTGTTGGCAACTCCTGTAGAAGCCAGATGGCAGAGGGCTTTGCACGACGCCTGGGTGGAGATATACTTGAGCCCTATAGCGCAGGCACAGAGCCGGTTGCCCAAATTAATCCTACCGCAAGCTTAGTTATGGAGGAGGTGGGGATAGATTTAAGTGGTCAGTATCCGAAGTTGCTCTCTGAGCTTCCGCAGAGCATTGATTTGCTGATCACCATGGGTTGTAACGTACAGTGCCCTACTCTTCCCTGTAAATTTCGGGAGGATTGGGGAATAGAAGATCCTGTAGGCAAACCAATTGAAAAGTTTAGAGAGGTGAGGGATTTAATTGAAGAGAAGGTAGCAGGTTTGATTGAAAAAGTTAAAGCTAACAAAGTGTTTTAAGGGGTGATTGCTAATGGATAATAAGTTAGTTGAATGTTGTTCCTGTGGCAGCGGCTGTTGCACACCACAGAGCGCTAAAAAGGTAATAATTGACTTTTTATATCTTGATTTAAGCGTTTGTGGGAGATGCCAGGGCGCGGAAAAAAATTTAGATGAGGCAATCTCTGAAGTATCTGGAGTCTTAAAAGCTGCGGGTTTTGAAGTAATTGTGAACAAAGTTAATGTTAAAACAAGGGAACTGGCAAGAGAATATCAATTTGTTAGTTCCCCTACCATTAGAATAAACGGCAGGGATATTGAACTGGAGGTAAAAGAATCCCCCTGCCGAGACTGTGGGGATCTATGTGGTGAAGATGTTGATTGTAGGGTTTGGGTCTACGAGGGAGTGGAATATACCCAGCCGCCAAAAGCGTTGATCATAGATGCTATTCTCAAGGAGATTTATGGGGGACAAAAAACGAACTTTGCAAAAAAAACGGAGTACAAACTGCCTCGGAACTTGCAAATGTTTTTTGATGGATTGGATAAATGATTTTTTCCTAGTCCATATTCTTGTTCTTGTTCCGGTTGCCACGGGCTGGCTTTTTTTGCTCATGGCGGGACAACGTGCTATAATAGAGCTAGTTATTTTGGCACGCAGGGGGCCTCTAGATGATCACCACCATCACTTTTCCAGTGCGCTATGCTGAAACCGATAGAATGGGCATCGTCCATCATTCCAATTATCCTGTTTGGTTTGAGATCGGCAGGACGGATTTTTTGCGACAGCTGGGCAGAACCTACCTTTCCTTAGAGGAGGAGGGACTGCTGCTCCCCTTATCCAGCATGGATTGTAAATTTAAGAGACCAGCCAAATACGGGGATGAGGTGACTGTGAAAACATCCCTAGCGAATCTCACCTGTGTGCGGATGAAGTTTTTATATGAAGTCACCAACCAGGAGGGCGAACTGCTAGCCTGGGGAAGCACAGAGCATGGCTGCACAGATTGGGAGCTCAAACCTTTCAATTTGGTTAAAAGGATGCCTCAGTTTTATCAAATTTTGCTAAAAAACAAAAAAAGCCCCTGAAAACACCTGCAGGGGCTTGCTTTTTTGTGTGAGATATTGGTAGTATAGAAAGGAAGGAGAGGTTTGATCCATGGAGAAATTGCGAAAGTTTATCTCCTACTACCAATATGTCTGGAAATTGTTTCTGCTAGATCTGGCATGTGCAAGCTGCATTGCCATTTTAGATCTAGCTTTCCCTATCACCACTAGGCTTTTTATGAAAGATCTGATTCCTAATCTCAAGCTCGGGATTATGATCAACATGGCCGTGGTTTTAGTGTTACTTTATGTGCTAAAGCTTTTCTTCCAATACACAGTTGACTACTGGGGGCATGTGGTGGGCGTGCGCATGGAGTATCATATGCGCAAAGATCTGTTTCATCATTTGCAGCTTATGGACTGCAAGTTCTTCGATGATAACAAGGTTGGCGCCCTGATGAGCAGGATCGTCAATGATCTGCGGGAGGTCACGGAACTTGCCCACCACGGACCCGAGGATCTATTTTTGGCCAGCTTAATGCTGGTGGGCTCTTTTATCTATTTGTACAGAATCAACCCCACCCTCACACTAATTGTTTTTATGTTTGTACCACCTATTGCCTGGTTTGCCATCACCCAGCGTACAAAAATGCGTCAGGCTTTTTCCAAGGAGAGAGTAGAGGTTGCAGAGGTGAACTCGGATTTGGAAAATAGCTTGGCCGGGATCCGTGAGGCTAAGAGTTTTGTCCGTGAGGATTACGAGCGAGAGCGCTTTGAGCGCTCCAATTGGCGTTTCAAAGAGGCCAGGGAGCTGGCGTTCAAGCGGATGGCACAGTATTCTGCAGGCCTGGATTTTCTCACAAACCTTCTGAATGTGGCAGTGCTCATCGGTGGTGGAATCTTCGTCTACCAGGGAAAAATTGACTTTGCTGATCTTACAACCTATCTTCTTTTTATCAGCTTTTTCCTCCAGCCTATCCGGCGTCTCACCGCCTTTACCCAGCAATATCAGTCAGGGATGAGCGGTTTTGAGCGTTTTTTGGAGCTGATGGATTGCGAGCCTGAGATTTCAGATCCCCCAACTGCTTTATCTTTAGGAGAGGTCAGAGGAGAGATTGAATTTCGCCAGGTAGGATTTCAGTATACAGAGGGCACAGAGGAAGTATTGGCTGGTGTGAACCTTAAGATCAACCCCGGTGAGACAGTGGCCATTGTGGGTTCCTCCGGCGGCGGTAAGACCACTATGGCCAGACTGATTCCTCGTTTTTATGATGTTACAGAGGGAGAGCTGCTCCTAGATGGGATGAACATCAAGGAAATCAAACTGGGGGCTCTACGGAGCAATATTGGTATTGTGCAACAGGATGTATTTTTGTTTGCCGGCACCATCCGGGATAATATTCTCTACGGCAATCCTGAGGCAGATGAAGAGGAAATGCAGATGGCAGCAAATCGGGCTCATTTGCATGACTTCGTCCAGAGCCTACCACATGGCTATGATACTTATGTTGGGGAGCGGGGCATAAAACTTTCAGGTGGCCAGAAACAACGGATCGCCATCGCACGGGTCTTTTTGAAAAGTCCGCCTCTTTTAATTTTGGATGAGGCCACAAGCGCTCTAGATAATATCACGGAAAAGCAAATTCATGAATCGCTGATGGAATTAGCCAAAGGAAGAACAACGCTACTAATTGCCCATCGCCTTTCCACAATTGCAGGGGCCGATAGAATTGTAGTGATGGAAGAGGGCACCATCGCAGAGGAAGGCACACAAGAGGAGCTTTTGCAGCTTGGGGGACGATACGAACGTCTTTATCGCTCCCAGTTCCAAGCGCCGAAAGGGGTGGCATAGGGAATAATTAGGCAGGAAAATGGAAAAAGTTTAAGGTATTATGGAAAAAACTGCATCAAGCCGTTGACATGGACAATCAAGTATGATAAAATAATAAATCGCTTCAGTAGTAAAAGTTTGTCCGGCATTTGGTGAGCAAGGCCCAAGGTAGCCTTGTATTTTGCCATACCTTTTTTCTTTTTAAAAGCATGTGAAGAGGTGAGGAGAAGGAAATGGCCCATAATGTGAACTACGGCAAGGGACAAAGACGCAGCTATTCCCGGATCGAGGAAATTTTAGATCTACCTGATTTGGTTGAAATTCAGCGCAAGTCCTATCGCTGGTTCCTGGAAGAGGGGCTCCGGGAGACATTCCGCGATATCTCTCCGATCCAAGACTTTACCGGTAATTTGTCTTTGGAATTCGTGGACTACACTCTAGGAGAGCCCAAGTATGAAGTTGAGGAATGCAAAGAGCGAGATACAACCTATGCAGCTCCTCTGCGAGTTAAGGTACGTCTTATCAACAAGGAAACCGGGGAGGTAAAGGAGCAGGAGGTCTTCATGGGAGATTTTCCCCTGATGACCAAAACCGGCACCTTTATTATCAACGGTGCAGAGCGCGCTGTGGTGAGTCAGCTTGTACGCTCCCCTGGCGCCTATTTTGCTAATGCCCAGGATACTAGTGGGCGCCCAATTTTCACAGCCAGCATCATTCCCAATCGTGGTGCCTGGCTAGAGTTTGAGACCGATGTGAATGAAATAATTTATGTGCGTGTGGATCGCACCCGTAAGCTCCCTGCCACCACGCTGTTGCGTGCAGTGGGCTATGGCACAGATCACCAGTTACTGGAGCTTTTTGCGGAGAACGAATTTATCCGCAACACTATGGAACGGGATAATAACGAATCCCAGGAAGATGCCCTAATTGAGCTTTACAAGCGCCTGCGGCCAGGAGAGCCACCAACTGCCGAAGGTGCTCGTACTCTCTTCGGATCCTTGTTCCACGATCCCAAACGCTACGATCTAGCAGATGTGGGACGCTATAAGCTCAACAATAAGCTCATGATCCGCGATCGGGTCTCAGGCCACGAACTAGCCCATGATCTTAAAGCTTCCGATGGCACGCTGTTGGCTTCAGCCGGTTCTCTCATAGACAAAAAGCTTATGGACAGAATCGAAGAGGAGCAGATAGGCGAGGTTTTTGTTCGGGGCGAGGATGGGAAAATAATCAAGGCCATCACCAATGGCACACCTTCCTTGGAGACACATACCCTCACTCCTGAAGATGTGGCAGCAGTTGTGAATTATCTCGTGAATTTGATGAGTGGCTATGGAAACGTGGATGATATTGATCACCTAGGCAACCGCAGGCTTAAGTCTGTAGGGGAACTTTTGCAGAACCAATTCCGGATTGGGCTGTCTAGGATGGAACGGGTGGTGCGGGAGCGGATGAGTATCCAGCCCGATGCCGAAGCCATTACACCCCAGAATTTGATCAATATCCGGCCTGCAGTTGCATCTATTAAAGAATTCTTTGGTAGCAGCCAGCTCTCCCAGTTTATGGACCAGACCAACCCACTAGCTGAGCTGACCCACAAAAGACGGCTTAGCGCACTAGGCCCCGGTGGCCTTAGCCGCGAGCGGGCTGGTTTTGAAGTGCGAGACGTACATCACTCCCACTATGGCAGAATGTGCCCCATCGAGACCCCTGAGGGCCCCAATATCGGCCTCATCGGCTCCATGTGCACGTTTGCGCGAGTGAACGAGTTTGGTTTTATTGAGACGCCGTACAGGAAAGTGGTAGCTGGCAGAGTTACAGATGAGATCGAATACCTCACAGCAGATAGGGAGGATAAATTTGTCGTTGCCCAGGCCAACGAGCCCTGTGCTGATGATGGAACTTTTATAAACCAGCAGGTCTCTGCCAGATACAAAG
>ENA-UOOE01002085-UOOE01002085.1-fermentation-metagenome-genome-assembly--contig:-NODE-2085-length-15070-cov-4.461339_pt1 | contig 15070 bp, 13 predicted proteins | sample MGYA00245776_ERZ724021 | MGnify/ENA primary metagenome ERZ724021 (study PRJEB28704, sample SAMN03018321) | fermentation metagenome | biome: anthropogenic terrestrial biome; feature: soil; material...
TCTGCTGAAACTGCAAAAGAAGAGACAAAAAAGGAAACGGGAAATCCAGCTGAATCTGCGGACACTACGGAAAATAAAGCAAAAAAGGCCGCAGAGAAACCGGAAAAGAAAAAACCATCCTTTTTAAAGAGTGAAAAGTTTCGACACGGCAGCACTGCTACCGCATTCACAGCGGGCTTCATCGCCGTTGTAATTCTTATTAATGTGATAGCTGGCATTCTTGGCGACCGTTTTCCGTCCCTGAACCTCGACATAACTAAAAACAACACCAATACGCTTTCTGCCGACGCACTGAAAATGGTGGACAAAGTAAAAATACCGATCTCTATTACCATCTGCGCTTCAAAAACTGCCTGTGAAAATGGGACAATATCCAACGGCGATTATTCTCAAGTAAGCCGTTTGTTCTCAAAAGCCGCTGAGCGTAACACAAATCTTAAGCTGGACTATCTTGACCTTGACAAGAATCCGGCCTTTGTACAGAAATATAAGTCCGACAACCTCACAGCCGGTGATATTGTTATTCAGTCCGATAAACGCTACCGTGTCCTGACTTCAAGCGACCTGTTTACCGCTCAGTCGGACAGCACCGGTTCTTCCTATAACTACTACTCTGAAGTTGATTCTGCCCTTACTTCTGCCCTGAATGCGGTCACTTCAGATACCATGCCTGTTGCAGCCTTTGAAACTGGCCACAATGAAAAAATGGACGATAGCGGCTATAAGAAGCTTTTAGGGAACAACAGCTTTGAAACAAAGGAGTTTAGCCTGTTAACCGACGCAATTCCGGACAAGACACAGCTCCTCATACTTGGCTGCCCTGCGACAGACTACACAGACGAAGAAATTGAAAAGCTGGATAAATACCTGAATGATACGAGCACAGCAACGGACCGTACCCTTCTCATCGCATACAGTGCGGGCCAGGGCGGTCTGACAAAACTTGACGCCTATCTCGCTGAATGGGGCCTGTCTGCTTCAGGAGACACGGCTGTTGCAGAGACCAACCAGTCTAATTATTTCCAAAGTCCGCTCAACCTTTTTGCAAATGCCCGGTCGAATATCAGTCTTGGTGGCTCAAGTTCGACCTATTCAAAACTGCTAACCCCTTACGTCTGCCCTGTTACCATTAAGGCAAAAAGCATTGGAAGCAAATCTGTCAATGCGCTGGTACAGTCCAGTGACACTTCCACTCTTGTAAAAACCAGCGGAAGCACAGCGACAGAATCAAATGCAACCCATACACTTGCAGCAATTTCCCAAGAATTACTGAAAAGCGGAGATAAGCCTTTCCATGCAAACCTGATTCTCTCCGGCTCCACCATGATGTTCAGCAGTGATGTCCTCAGAGCGTCAGCTTTCTCAAACAGCAGTTATGTGCTTGATCTTTCCAAATATGCAACCGGAACCAGTGCTTCGTCGAGTAACGTTGTTACAACAAACCATGAGCTTTATGCAAAAGATATTTCCGTCAATGAGACCGGTATACGCTGGCTCGGCTTTGGTGTATTTACTTTGCTGATTCCATTAGCTGTGGCTGTAGCCGGGATCATCGTCTACCGCAGGAGGAGGACGCTGTAAACATGAAACACAGCACCAGAAATGTCATCATCGTTGTGGCCTGCGCGGCAGCGCTTAGTGTCACAGCAGTTGTTCTTCAGAAGACGGGGGGAACACCTTCTTCCTCTTCCTCCGTTTCTTCTTCCGGTGGCGTCCAGCTTGTCTCAAAATCAAGCAATGACGTCGTCTCCATGAAAGTAACCAACCAGAAGGGCACCTATACGATTGTACCAACCGTGACACAGAACTTTTCAATGTCTTCGGCTTCTTCCAAATCCTCAGCTGTCACCAACTATACAGTCAAGGAAGTTGCCGGTTGTCCAATCGATACGGCAGAAACGGCCGCAGCTGTAAAAAATGGTTTCAGCCTTTCAGCAAGCAAAGAAATCGGTACGGTAAGCAATCTTAGTGACTATGGCCTTTCTTCCCCGCAGGCAACTGTTCTCGTTACATTTAAAGATGGGTCCACCTACGGTTACAAGATTGGCAACCAGACTGCAACAAGTGTCGGTTCCTACTATATGTGCAGCGATAACTCTGACAAAGTCTATGTTGTCTCTGTTGACGCAGGGCTTCTGGAAGCACCAACCTATTTTATCAAAAAAGATATGATTTCTCTCGCGGCCGATAACGTTTCGACCCCTTCTAATTCGCCTTCGTCAAATTCTTCGTCCCAGTATAATTTCACCCAAATCATCCTGAGCGGCAGTGCATATCCGACCGGTGTTACGCTTCAGCTGAAAAGTTCAGACCAGTTGGGCACCACTCAGTCGTCTATGGCGATTATTGAACCGGATGAATTTGACACGGACTCCACAAACGTGCAGTCACTTGAAACAAGCCTTACTTCCCTAACTGCCGACAGTGTTATTGCGGCAAACCCAAACTCTGCTGCACTGAAACAGTATGGCTTTGACAACCCGACTGCCGTTGCGCAGTATACAGTAAATAAAAAGAACTATAAGCTTATAATCGGCGCAAAAGATGGTTCGTCAAAATATTATGCGATGCTCGACAAAGTACCGGTTGTTTATGCTGTTACAACAGACAGCATAAACGGCCTGGTTTCCCAGAGCTTGTTTGCCCTGCGGAATAAATCAATTTTCCTGCCAAACATCAAGAATGTTAAGAGAGTCACTATTTTTTCCGGTACGGACAAGACCGAGATTGATGTGGCCCGTACGGAAAAAGTTTCTTCTGCTATCTCTTCCGGCAGTGGAAAGGAATATGACTATAAGGTTTCAGTTGGAGGCAAACAACTTGACTACGATACGAATTACCGCAATGCTTACGAGACACTGATTGCGCTTTCCGTTTATGCCCAGGCAGATCAGCAGCCTTCCAGCAGCAAGCCTACCATTGAAGTCCGCTACGAATATTTTGACAAGGCAGGCACTGATGCAGTTGAGCTTTATGAGGGCACAAACCGTTCCTATACGGCTGTGTCAGATGGCAAGGTTTATGGCCTCTGCACTAAAACAGATGTGGATAAAGCATTGCAGGCCATAAAAGATTTTGCAGCAGGAAAGTCTGTTGCAGATCCTTTTTAACAGCAGCTATATCAAATAGGAAAACCGTAAAATCTCCGGAAAAGCGCCAGACTAGAGTCTCCGGAGCAAAAAAATGGCCCGGAAAATAATTCCGGGCCATTTTCATAGGCAATTTGGCAGGAAAGCGGTCTTATTTTCTCAGTAATTTTCCGCTTTCCGCTCGAAAAATGCCTGAGGATGCTTGCAAGCCGGGCAAATAGCCGGTGCCTGTTTCCCAACGTAAACATATCCGCAGTTGCGGCAAACCCAGACAGTATCTTTATCACACTGAAAAACGAGGTTGTCCTGAACATTTTTAAGGAGCTTTGCATAGCGTTCTTCGTGTGATTTTTCTACCGTCGCAATGCGGCGCATGGTGTCGGCGATATCTTTAAACCCTTCTGCATCGGCAGTTTCTGCCATGTGTTTATACATATCGGTCCACTCATAGTGTTCCCCTTCGGCAGCCGCCTTCAGGTTTTCAGCCGTTGTGCCAAGTTTTCCGCCGCAAAGGTATTTGAACCAGAGCTTTGCATGTTCTTTTTCATTGTCTGCGGTTGTCTCAAAAATAGAGGCAATCTGTTCATACCCTTCTTTTTTTGCCTGTGAAGCGTAGAACGTATAACGATTGCGTGCCTTAGATTCACCCGCAAATGCTTCCCAAAGATTTGCTTCTGTTTTGCTGCCTTTGAATTCCATAAATATATCTCCTCCTGTTATTATTTTCTGTTCCCAGTATTTTCTTTCCTGACCTGATTATAACAGGGGTATAGAAAAAAGTCAATAATAAATAACAATTATTATTATTAATTTTTTTGAACCTAGAAAAACAGAAATCCCCCGCACAAAGCAAGCCCTGTGCAGGGGGAAAATAAAACCTGTAGTGATGATTAGACATTAAAACGGAAAAGCACCACGTCTCCATCTTTCATTACATAATCCTTGCCTTCGGAGCGGTAAAGGCCCTTTTCTTTCGCCACAGCAACCGAGCCGCATTCTTTCAGATCGTCAAATGCAACAATTTCTGCACGGATAAAACCGCGCTCAAAATCTGAGTGAATTTTGCCGGCAGCCTGCGGCGCTTTTGTCCCGTTTTTAATTGTCCAGGCACGTACTTCCGGTTCACCAGCCGTCAGAAAACTGATAAGGCCGAGCAGGGAGTAGCAGGCGCGGATCAAACGGTCAAGGCCGGATTCTTCGAGGCCGATATCTGCAAGGAAAAGTTTTTTCTCTTCCGGGGAAAGGTCTGCAATTTCCGCTTCCGTCTCGGCGCAGATGGGCAGCACACCGGCGCCTTCGGCTTTGGCAATCTGCTTCACCGGAAGGAAATACTTGTTGTTTTCGACTCCAGCCTTAAAATCCTTATCGCTCATATTGGCTGCGTAAATGACCGGCTTATTGCTTAGGAGAGAAACCGAGGAAAGAAGCTCTGCCTCATCCTTGGTACAATCCACGGAGCGTGCGGATTTGCCTTCATTCAGCGCTGTCTTAACACGTTTAAAGAAATCAAGCTCCAACTGGTATTTTTTGTCCGCCTTTATCATTTTCTGTGTTTTTTCAATACGGCGGTTGAGCACTTCCAGGTCTGAGAGAATCAGCTCAAGGTTAACCGTTTCAATGTCACGCTTTGGGTCAATGCTGCCTTCAACGTGAACGATATTGCTGTCCTCAAAGCAGCGGACAACATGGACGATGGCGTCACATTCACGGATATTCGCAAGAAATTTGTTGCCCAACCCTTCACCCTTGGAAGCCCCACGCACGAGGCCTGCAATATCGACAAATTCGATTGTTGCAGGTGTATACTTTAGAGGATGGTACAGATTGGCAAGCCAGTCAAGGCGCTTATCCGGCACGGCAACGGTGCCGACATTTGGTTCAATGGTACAGAATGGGTAATTCGCCGCCTGCGCACCGGCGTTTGTAATCGCGTTGAACAGTGTGCTCTTGCCCACATTTGGAAGCCCCACGATTCCAAGTTTCATTTCCTTAGATCCTTCTTTATTAAATTGATTTCAGCTTTACCAGAATAGAATCATATGGAAATATTATATATGGTTTTGTGGCTTTCCGCAACCCGGCAGATAGGATGTATTTTGAAAAAGCAGAATAGTTTTCAACGTTTTCGGCAGATTGTGTTGAAAGCTTTCCAGCTTTTCCGCTTGTTTTCCCGGGCGGAGACTTCCCTGTTACTCTCATTTTTTCCAGTGCCCGCGGGAACCTGTCACCATATGGTTTCCAGCGGATCGCATAATCATGTTTTCCTTCTCCCATTTTACCCGGTAAGAAAGACAGAAGACAAGTATTCTAACTTCAATGCACAAGCAAACTTTCTTTGCGGGCTTTTTCCGAAGAAAAGGAAAAACGGTCAGCCTTTCTGTTTACAGGGAAGCAGTATTCCCATCAAGGTAATTGCGGAGAGGCTTGCACCGGTAAATCAGCAGACCTACCCCAAGGCAGATTGCAAAATCTGGCAGCAGGAACAAGCCGTTATAGGCAATCGAATAAAGAAATGGGTGAGCGGCCCAATCCTTTGGCACAACGGAAAGATATGCCGTAACGCCGGCTATTACATGCCAGACGAAACGCAGGCCAACCGCTGTAGAAAATCCACAGACAAACTGCCTGAGACCTTTGCCGTAAATGCCTGCGAGGCCGAGCATAGTAAATGCAAACAGATAATCAAAAATAAACGATGCTGCCACAGCAATCGGCGTAAGGCCCCAGGAAAAAACAGCGCCAATGTCAAGCATCATCTGAATGATACTGTAGGCGAAACCGACGCCAATCCCCCACTTTGGACCGTACTTATAACTAATTAGCAGAATGGGCAGCATACTGCAAAGTGTCACGGAGCCGCCGAGCGGCATCTGCCAGAGCTTTACCATGCTCAGGGCCGTTGCAAGCCCAAGCATGACGGCGCTTTCCACAAGGCGCAGCGTTTTTGGGCTGACCTCGTTCCTTTTGGATACTTTTCCTGGATTTTCCATAGTTGAGCCCTCCATCAGTAAAATTTACCGAAAGGCCCTGTCCCTGGAGTCCACTCCGTGAAAGCACGAGGCGACTTTTACATAGAAAAAACGCCTCGTGGAATGCCACGGAGCGTTTTGATACCGTTTTGGAAATTTCCTACGCTGGCATTATCCAGATCAGGTAGTAGGGTTTAGCACGTCGTTCCGTGCCCTCTCAGCCGGGAATACCCAGCACCCCATTATTCGGTTTACTCTTATCATAACGCGTTCTTCAGCCGTTGTCAATCAGCATCGGCCGCAGTTCAGCAGGCAGGCGGACAAATTTTTCCGCGCCTTCTTTCCGCATTTCCGCTTCGCTGCCGAAACCGTACAGGACACCAATAAAAGACGTCCCCGCAAGGCGGGCACCTTGCGCGTCAAAACAGGTATCCCCAATCATAATGGCCTGTGCAGGGGAACATTCGGCAGCCTTAACAGCGGGAAGAATAATGGTATCCTTTGTCCGGCTGCGCTCGCTCTCATCTGCTGCGGAAACGAAATCAAAATAAGGCATCAGCCCAAAATGATTCAGCACGTCTTTTGTCATGGAGGCCGGTTTGGAGGTTGCCACAGCGAGAAATGCACCAGCCCTGCGGAGGGCGGTAAGCAGTTTCGGGATGCCGGGATAGACGGAAGCGTTAAAAATATTGCCACCTCGGTAAATCAGGCGGTAGCGGCGAATGGCATCGGCCGTTTCTTCCTCGTTCATGCCGCAGAATGTCCGAAAACTGGTGGAAAGCGGCGGCCCAATAAATTTTCGGAGGCCGGATTCCGAAAGTGCAGGCTTGTCCATCCCGGCAAGTGTCTTGCGGACCGAATCCATGATTCCAGGACCGGAATTTGTCAGTGTACCGTCAAGATCAAACAGGATGGCACGGTATGCCGGCGTAACCTGCATCATGGTGATTCCCTTTGTTTGTTTTGTTTCCGCCATTCGGTTCCCTCCGTTTTTTGAATTTGCATCTATTATAGCATACCCCTGCTTTGTATGCTATAATAAATCCATTAGTGCGCCTGCTGTGCGGGAGCTTTCAGGGGGAATGCAGAGGAATGACGGGATATCATTCTGCCAGCATCAGGGAAGACGGTAGAATCTGGTTTCTGGACGAGCTGCGCGGCTTTGCCGTATTTTGTATGGTCTGTTACCATGCGTTTTATACAGAAGGCTACCTGTTCGGCGGGGAAGCGGGTGTCTACTTTTTTAGCTTTTTTATGGTGGCCGAACCATATTTTGCCGGACTTTTCATGTTTATCTCAGGCATTGCATGCAACCTTTCCCACTCAAACCTTGTACGCGGGCTGAAACTTTTCGCTTTTGCAATGGGTGTCACGCTTGTAACATGGCTGGTTGTACCGAATGACCGGATTATCTTTGGCGTGCTTCATTTCCTTGCAACCTGTATGGTGCTGACGGGCCTAGTGAAGCCGGCGCTTGACCGAGAGCCATTTTCATGGTGGCCAGTTCTTGCCTGTGCTGCGATGTTTCTGCTGACACGTCATGTCCAGGATGGCCTGCTCGGCCCAGGGTACCCGTTTGCAGTGCGCCTTCCGGAGGGGCTTTATGCGGAAAACTGGTTTGCACCGCTCGGGTTCCATAACGATAAATTTGTCAGCGCTGACTATTTTCCAATGCTGCCCTGGATCTTTGTTTATACGGCAGGAGTATGGGTCGGCAAGCTGGCAAAGGCGGGGAAATTTCCGGCTTTCATGTACCGCTCCTCAGTGCCGCAACTCTCTTGGGTTGGGCGCCATGCACTTGCAATTTACCTGTTTCACCAGCCAGTTATTTACGCCTGCGGCCTGCTGGCTCGGTGGCTTTATTCTATTGCCGGGTAAAATTCCAACGCCTGTCGGAAATTCGGGAAAATCCCGCAAAAAGATTGTCCTTTGCATGGAAATCCAGTATAATGACGGTAGCCATTCAATACACATGAAAGGGATAAAACGGGTGCGGCTGCACACCTCCGAATTATGGAAAGGGGAAATCAACCATGTGGGACAGAGTCGTCCTGAAGGAAAACGCAAAAATGGCGCTTTCCGGTGACAAGTACTGGAGAGCATTTGCCGTCTGCCTGATTAACAGTCTGATTGTTAATATGTTTAGCCTTTCTGAATCTTTCAGCACAAAAGGGATCGATCTGTTGTCACCGAAATCAGTTTTTGAAAATGTGGTGTCATTCCACTGGTACACGATTCCGGCAATTCTGCTTTTTATTTTTATAGGGCTTCCACTTATTGTCGGTGTGTCACGCTTTTTCCTTGCAAACCGCTTTGGCCAGACGGACATCGGCATCATGTTTACCGGTTTTACCGACAGCTACAGCAGCACAATTACCGGGATGCTGACGACAGCGCTGATTGTTTTTCTTTGTTCCCTGGCGCTCATTATCCCCGGCATCGTCGAAGGCCTTAAATATACCATGGTTCCGTTTATCCTCGCAGATAATCCGACCATGCCGGGAGACCGCGCAAGGCAAATCAGCAGTATGATGACAAACGGTGAAAAAGGCGAAATTTTTGTGCTGTACCTTTCCTTTTTCGGCTGGTTCCTTCTGGCGGGCATTGTGCTCAGCCTTTTTTCCTGGCTCCTATGGCCGATTGCCAGCCTTGCATCCATTGCTGCGAGCGCAATGATTTTCGCTTACCAAAAAGCAACATTTACGGAACTGTATATTTTCATGCGTGACCGCATCATCCGCTGCGGCGCTGTTTCCCCAGCTGAGTTTGGCAAGATTGCATAATTTTTCTTTTCCCAAAGGAGACAAAAGCACCCTGCGCATTTTCAGCGCAGGGTGCTTTTACTTATGGCAAATACTTTATCCTTTTTATTCGCCGAACATTTCCTTAAGTTTATCAAAAAAATTATGGCGCTTCTGATAATTTTTATCTTCCCCAATTCCCTCGAATTCCTGCAAAAGCTCTTTCTGCTTTGCGGAAAGGTTCTTCGGGACCTCGACCGTCATGCGGACGTACTGATCTCCGCGTCCGTGGCCGCCGAGCTTTGGGATTCCCTTGCCGCGCAGCTTGAATACATCGTCGGGTTGAGTTCCCGGATGAACCATATAACTTACTTTGCCGTCAATCGTCGGCACAACGACTTCTGCACCAAGCGCAGCCTGGGCAAATGTAATGGGCATTTCGCACCAGACATCATTTCCACGGCGCTCAAAAAGCGGATGCGGGCGCACGCTCACAAGGACGTGCAGGTCGCCGCTTGGCCCGCCGTTTGTCCCGGCGTTGCCCTTGCCGCTGACGTTCAGCACCTGGCTGTCGGCGATGCCTGCGGGAATATTGATTTCAATATTGCATGAACGGCGAACCCTGCCGGAACCGCCGCAGTCTGGACAAGGGCTGTCGACTACCTTGCCGGAGCCGCCGCATTTGTCGCAGGTACGGGTTGTCTGAACCAGGCCAAACGGCGTACGCTGGCTGATACGGACTTGCCCTGTCCCGCCGCACTGCGGGCAGGTTCGCACGGCACCATTCCGTGCGCCGGTGCCATGGCAGGTTCCGCAGAGATCCACCTGCTCGTACCGGATTGTGCGGACACAGCCTTTTGCAGCTTCTTCAAAGCTGATGGTGACGGAAGTTTCACTGTCACTGCCACGGCGCGGCATATTACTGGAGGTGTGGTGGACACTGGTGCCGCCCATTCCCCCAAAGCCGCCGAACCCAAAGTCATTAAATACGCTGTTAAAAATATCGTCAATATTAATATTGCCGGTGAACGGACTGCCGCCAGCTCCACCGCCGAAATTGGGGTCAACGCCTGCCTGGCCGAACTGGTCGTAGCGCGCACGCTTTTCCTTATTGGAAAGGACTTCATACGCCTCGTTGACTTCCTTAAACTTCGCCTCCGCTTCCTTGTCACCCGGGTGAAGGTCCGGATGGTACTTCTTTGCAAGCTCACGGTATGCTTTTTTAATTTCTCCGTCGGTGGCGTTCCTTGGTACGCCCATTACTTCATAGTAGTCTTTGCTTTCAGCCAAGCACAATCACCCCCGAAAATCACACGCGCAGGGCAGTCGTTTTTGGCTGCCCTGCGGTGCCTGGCCTCATTTGAGAGGCCTTAGCGAAAACTTAATTTTTAGATGCTCCGGATTTCTGCATCCAGTTCCACCAATGCAGATTCATCCGGTTTTACTTTTTGTCTTTATCGTCAACGTCGTGATACTCGGCATTATAGACGGTGTTGCCGTTAGCATCGGTTGACGAACCGGTATTCCGACTGTTCTGCTGTGGATTCGCCTGCTGTGACGGCCCCTGCGGCTGCTGTGGTTGCTGTGGCTGCTGTGGCTGCTGTGGTGCAGCATTCTTGTAGAGTTTTTCGCTCACGGCATACATAGCTTTCTTCAGATCTTCTGTCTTAGACTTGATGTCGTCAGCATTGCCGCCTTTCATCGCTTCGCGGACAGCGGCAGTCTTTGCGTTAAGGTCAGTCTTGTCGCTGTCGGAAATCTTGCTGCCGCTGTCCTTAATAAGCTTTTCGACACTGTAGCAGAGATTTTCAGACTCATTTTTCTGGTCAACCGCTTCGCGGCGCTTCTTGTCTTCCGCCTCGAACTTTGAGGCTTCCTTTACAGCCTTATCAATATCTTCCTTGCTCATGTTGGAGCTGGAGGAAATTGTAATCTTCTGCTGTTTGCCGGTGCCGAGGTCCTTTGCGGACACATTTACAATGCCGTTTGCATCAATATCGAAAGATACTTCAATCTGCGGGATTCCGCGCGGCGCCGGGGCAATGCCGTCCAGCTTGAAAATGCCGAGCTGCTTATTGTCGCGTGCAAATTCACGTTCGCCCTGTAGAACATTGATTTCAACGGAGGTCTGGCCATCTGCCGCAGTTGAGAAGATCTGGCTCTTCTTGGTCGGGATGGTGGTGTTGCGGTCGATGATCTTTGTCATAACGCCGCCGAGGGTTTCAACGCCGAGTGAAAGCGGTGTGACATCGAGAAGCAGGAGGCCCTGTACTTCGCCGCCGAGCACGCCGGCCTGAAGCGAGGCGCCAATGGCGACACACTCATCCGGGTTGATGCCCTTAAAGGGTTCCTTGCCGGACAGTTTCTTGACAAGCTCCTGCGCACAGGGCATGCGCGAAGAACCGCCGACCATGAGAATTTTGCTGATATCATTGAAAGAGAGCCCTGCATCCGAAAGGGCCTGTTTGACCGGGCTTTCTGTTTTTTCAATCAGGTCTGCGGTCAGTTCCTCAAACTTTGCGCGGCTCAGAGTCATGTCAAGGTGCTTCGGGCCGTTTGCATCTGCCGTGATGAACGGCAGGTTAATCTGCGTGGAAGTCTGGCTGGAGAGCTCAATCTTTGCCTTTTCGGCAGCTTCCTTTAAACGCTGCAAAGCCATTTTGTCGCCCGAAAGGTCAATGCCGTTTTCCTTCTTAAACTCGGAAATCATCCAGTCCATGATGCGCTTGTCAAAGTCGTCGCCGCCAAGGCGGTTATTTCCGGCCGTGGCAAGAACTTCCTGCACGCCGTCGCCCATTTCAATGATGGAGACATCAAATGTACCGCCGCCGAGGTCATAGACCATGATTTTCTGCTCGCCGCCTTTATCAATGCCATAGGCAAGTGCAGAAGCAGTCGGTTCGTTGATAATGCGCTTTACATCAAGACCGGCAATTTTTCCAGCATCCTTTGTAGCCTGGCGCTGGCTGTCTGTAAAGTAAGCCGGTACCGTGATAACCGCAGAATTGACTGACTCACCGAGATAGGCTTGCGCGTCTTCCTTCAGCTTTTGAAGGATCATGGCGGAAATTTCCTGCGGCGTGTAACTCTTACCGTCGATAGTTACTTTGTAATTGGAGCCCATTTCACGTTTAATGGATGAGATGGTACGATCCGGATTTGTAATGGCCTGACGTTTTGCCGCCTGGCCGACGAGGCGTTCACCATTCTTTGTAAATGCGACGACGGACGGTGTAGTGCGCGCGCCTTCGCTGTTCGGGATGACAACAGGCTTGCCGCCTTCAATAACTGCTACGCACGAATTTGTGGTGCCAAGGTCAATACCGATTGTTTTCGACATATTCAATTCCTCCAGTAAATTCAATTTAATCTATATTTAATTTAACAGGATAAAAATAAGAAAAGCAGAAAAAAGAAATCTATAAAAAAGTGGTGAAAAGATGGGCCTGAGCCTTCATTTTCCCCGGAGAAAAAGCCACTGAAATTTTCTCCGAACATCTGTTGTACCCGGAAGGTGAAATCAGTTGGCCGTCTGAACGATTGCGTGGCGGACGACTTTGCCATTCAAAACGTAACCCTTCCGGAGAACCTTGACAACAACATTTTCGCCGTACTTTTTATCTTCTACATGAGAAACAGCATTGTGAAGCAAAGGATCAAACTGCTTGCCTTCAGCTTCCATTTCAGAAACACCGAGCTTTTTTAAGGTATCCTGCATCTGTTTCTGTGTCATTTCAACTCCCTTGCGCAGGTCTTCGGCGGAGCAGTTCTCCTGTGCAAGCGCACGCTCAAGGTTATCTTCCACTCCCAGGATTTCCTTTACGGCATCTGCCGTGGCATCGCTGTAAGCGGACTGTTTTTCGCGGGCTGACCGCTTCCGGAAGTTGTCATATTCTGCAGCTGTCCGCAGGAAAACATCTTTCTGCTTTGCAAGGGCCGTTTCCGTTTCTTCAAGCTTTTTCTTTGTTTCATCCAGCTCCCTTTTCAGCGCCTCACCGGCAGAATCCTTCTTGGGTGAGTTCCCTGCCTCTGCCGTTTCCGGCTGGGATGCGCCCTGCTTTCCTGCTTCCGGTGCAGGTTCAGACTCCGAGACAGGCCTCGCTTCTGTTTCCGGCGGTGCTGCCTGTTTTTCTTTTTCCCCGTTTTTATTTTCCTGTTCCAAAGAAAAGAACCTCCTTTTCAGTCCTGATCCATCAGTTCGGTCAATAACCTGCCAACCGAACCGGAAAGGTATTCCATATTGGAGATAATCTTACTGTAATTCATCCGTGTCGGACCAATAATTGCGATGGCACCGGCCCTTTTCCCGGCGACACTGTACCGGGAAACGACAATGCTGGAGTCCGCAAGCTCCGGGCGTTTCGCTTCCCGCCCAATGAACACCTGCAAGGCGCCTTCCTGCTGGGAAAGCAACCGGCACAGCTCAGCCGGACGCGAAAGGAACTCAATAATATTGCGGATTTCGTTTTGACCGAGCTCGGGGTAATAAAGCAGATTTACTTCGCCGTTAAGGCAGACTTCACTGCACATGGACTCGCGCGCTGCTTCCGCAACAGCGCCAAGTGCGCTGCTCATCATAATTGCCATATCGCCGAGAGACGCGGCTAAAGACTGCATGTACGCAGGCGTGATATCCACTACGGGCACCCCCACCAGCTTTTCATTCAGCAGGCGGAAGAATACCCGCAGTATCTCCGGCGAAAGGTCAAAGTCACAGTGGAACACGTGGCTTTTCATTGTCCCGGCCGAAATCATCAGCAGAACCATTGCAGTGCGCCGGCTTGTCTGAACGAGCTGCACCCCGCGCACGACACCGTTTTTCCCGCTCGGCACAGTAGAAACCGCCGCATACCTTGTTAACGAGGCAAGCACGCGCGCCACACCGTCGAGGAGCTTTTCCGGGTCATAGGCTGCCGGGAGGATCATGCTGTCCAGATACCGTTTCTCCTCTTTTGAAATCGGCTTGCGCTTCATGAGTGAGTCGATGTAAACACGGTATCCTTTCTGGGAAGGAACACGCCCGGCCGATGTATGCGGCTGCTCCAGAAGGCCCAGAGTGCTAAGCTCGCTCATCTCATTGCGCACAGTTGCAGAGGAAACGCGGAAATCAAGGGTTTTGCAGAGCAGTTTCGAGCCAACCGGCACACCATCGGCGATATAAGTTTCTACGACCGCCGCTAAAATCTTTTGCTGCCGTTCGCTCAGTTCCAACCCTGGTCCCTTCTTTCCGATTGTGTTAGCACTCGGCATATCGGAGTGCTAACACTGCTTATAGAGTACCATTACTTTGCCCGATTGTCAATATCTTATTTGTAAATTTTTTGTGATTCAAAGAAGATGTATTTTGGAGAAAATCCAGGGAATGCCTTGAAAGTCCTTGCTTAGTCTCTTGTTAGGAGATAGGTTTGTAGGAGTTTTTCTTGCCCTTTGATAGCGAGCTTTAAAGGTTCTCGTTTAGCCTCTTTTGAGTATTAGACTTGTAGAGGACTCTCCGGTCTTTTAAGAGGCTGGGGATGGAAAAAGGACTTCTGCCGTCAAGGCATTAGAGACAAGAAACCCCCGCGGTGTAAACCGGAACCCGCCGGGGAAACACTGTATCAGTCCGGCAGGTTCGTACCGCTCTGCGGCGCGGCTGATTTTTTCCGGAACCGCACAGCCAAAGCGTGCACGGCAGACACGGTCAGTTAAGCCCTCCGCAAGACGGAGCCGCAACATCGAAAATTCGTCGAAATCCCCCCCTGTGCCGTCCTGAACCGGCCCGTCCCCTGCAAGGTATCCCCGCAGGCTGGACGCATAATGGAACCGCCTGCCGCTGAGGAACGAATGTGCTGACGGCCCGAGTCCGAGATATTCTTCACAGTGCCAGTACTTGAGATTATGACGGCTTTCAAAGCCGGGCTTCGCAAAATTGGAGATTTCATACTGCCGGTATCCGTGGGCCGCAAGCAGCCGGACAGCCGCAAGATAAAGTGCCGCAGATGTATCCTCATCCGGCAGGCGCAGCGACGCGCGTTCTTTCCAATATAAAGTGTGCGGCTCCACTTTCAGCAGATAGGCTGAAACGTGCTGCACACCGCATGAAGCGCAAAACTCTATGGAATGCCTGAGGCTTTCTTCCGTCTGCCCCTGAACCGCAAGCATCAGGTCAAGCGAAATGCTGCCAATCCCTGCATTCCGTGCAGCTTCCACGGCCCGTGCCGCATCATCCGCCGTATGGCGCCTCCCCAGCAGACGAAGCTCATCCCCATCAGCGGACTGCAACCCCAGTGAT
>ENA-UOOE01002089-UOOE01002089.1-fermentation-metagenome-genome-assembly--contig:-NODE-2089-length-15059-cov-4.762130_pt1 | contig 15059 bp, 26 predicted proteins | sample MGYA00245776_ERZ724021 | MGnify/ENA primary metagenome ERZ724021 (study PRJEB28704, sample SAMN03018321) | fermentation metagenome | biome: anthropogenic terrestrial biome; feature: soil; material...
TCTTTCATTAATTTTTGTGCCTTGAGCACAGCGAAAGGAATGAATGTTATTATGTTTCATTATCCATTCTATAGTTGATTTATTATCATTTACAGATTTTTTCTCCTTTATGCCTTGTTTTTCATCTTCCCATTTAGGAGTCTCAGGTTTTTCTTTAGACAATTCATATAGAATATAGTCACACGCCTCGTCAAAACAAAAAGCATCATAGCTATTTTCTATGCTTAAAATTTGGCTTGGCCTTAGTTTGTACATTCTTGCCATTGATATTACTGAGACTATCCTTTGCGATTTTACGAAAGGATTTTAACCCTTCCACCCCCTGCTGGCTATATGCCCACAACTGCATTTTTTGAGCATCTGTGAGTTCTATGCCTACTTCTTCTAATTGTTTTACGGTTGGCTCAACTAAGACATTTTCGCAGATTATATCAAATAACCCTCCCATTTCTTTCAAGTCCATACTAGGTAAATTATTAGATTTACCATAGAATAGTCCTTTTACCATTCCTAAAAATTGATTAGGTATTTGTCCTTTTCGGCAAAGCCCCAATATGGATAATCTTTTAACTCTAACATTTATAGTACCTTCACCTGAAAAATCTTCTATCTGAATTATTTGAGTAGCATTCTTCTTTAGCTCCTCAATATTTGTTACAGTTAATTCACTCATTTTAACCCTCCTTATATGGTACTAAATTCAACTGTTACTGCGGTTGTATTCCCACTGCCATCTGCTTTTCTAACTGATTCCGCAGTGGCTTCATAAGTTACTCCTGCTGCTATACTCGTCGGTACAAAAGTAATTATTTTCTTAGTTGTATCCATATAGTTACATTGCTTGAAACTGTCGTTCCGTCTGACTTTCTGGTTACTTTAAAATTAGTTGTTGTAACATCTGCATCATTAACAGCTTCTGGGAAGGTCCATGTTACTCTACAGTCAGAGCTTACAGTAACTCCTGGTGTTCCTGTAGTTTCATCAGGTTCTGTTGGGGTTGGCGGATTAGGTACCGTTGCACCAGAACCTCCACTACTTGTTTCACCATTAGGTAGGGTATCTACATATTCAATATATACAGGTTTTTCACCTTTTTTAGGTCTGCTGGTAGATTCAAACTCTGGTACATAAAACTTACCATCTTCAAATTTAAATTCTACCGGCGTACCTTTGTTATGTCTAAAACTAAATTTTACATATCGAACTGTTGAAGAGTCATAGTCCTTCTCTTCACTGTACAAATTCAAAGTATATGTAACCTTATTTACTACTTTTCCTACTTCCGCACCCTCATATCCTGTTGAAGTTGCAGTACCTCCATCTACTAATGCCATAGTTTCAGGAGAAAATGTATTATCTGTAAGTTTAATATTATAACCTATGCATATATCATCTGTTCTATTTATGGCAATTATTCTGTTTTTAACCCTAAGTATATCCTCTTTTCCCTTTGATAAATCTGGTTTAATATCTGCCTTTTCTGCTGTATCAAAAATAAAAGATTCACCTGTAATTTCATTTATAATTTCACCCAATGCAATATTCGCAATAGGCATACTTTCTATAGAAGTTACATCTGACATTCTATTTTACCTCCTTAATCTCTGGAATGTTTGGTATTCCAAGGTTTGTGTGTATCCATTTACTGTATTGTCTAAAATCACAGAAGTTATATTACCTGTAGGTCTTATATATTCTTTTAGTTCTCTTAGAAAGTCTTGTATTTGCCCTGTGAAAGGCTCTAAGTTTGAATAATTTGTCGCAGGGCAATATACCATAATATCCAACGTCTGCGATCCTATTTGGTTACTACCTTGAAATCCCATAGTTCCAGTATTTTTTACGACAACATAAGGAGATGTACATTTCCCTTGATGTTGACCTGGAGAATATACATCTATTCCTTTACTTTTTAGCAATAAAAAAACACGTTCCCATACGGTGCGTGACTTGTATGTTCCATTTATATAATTTTGTAGTACATCTCCTGTAATTGCATATTTAAAATTGACTTCTGCCATATTATCATCTATTTTAAAAGATTAGCCATTCCACTAATAAATTGTGGTGTAAACTCTCTTACCGTTTTACGCAATATACCATACTTACCTTCATTTCCTAGTTCCAGTTGTTCAAAAGAGGGAGCTACTTCCATTCCAACTCCACTATCTGAACTTGCACCCTTAGCATGTGCCAATTCGAGATATGGAGAATATTCCATATTTCCGGCTACATAAGCACTGCATTTATTATCATCTTCCCACTTAAATCCACCGTCTATTGTCTGTCTTGCATTTCCTGTCCTATCAGTCCACTTTGCATTTTTCTTCGCTTCTCCTGCCATCTTTTTTCCTGCACTATCACAATAAAATCCTGCTTTAGCTTTCATTATTCTATTAACTTCACCACTTTTAGTAAGGTTTTTCAATAAGTCAGTTGCATCAAATTTAAAACCAGACATACCCCTCACTCCTTCCTTTTCAAATAAGAATCCCAGACAATATCTTCAATGTTTCCTTTGTCTATTATTTCATACGTAACATAATCAAGTTTAAAATAGTCATGCTCTTTTATTTTCTTAACTTCATCATCAACTATGAATAAAAATCTATCCTGATAGTTCCTATTTAGGTTAGCAGCTTCCGTACTATTGTTAACTATATTAATAGAAGTACTTCCTGTATGGTAATATCCTTTTACTTTACCTACATATTGATCCTTTTCATATTCTCCGAATATATTTTTTCCTGCTCTTAGGATTATTACATCTTTCATAAATGGAGTAATCTTTTTTGTAAGCTGATTTCTTATTCTCTGCTTTCTGGCTTCATCCCATCTCATTGACCATCAGCCCTTTGCATTGATGTTATACAATTCGGTGCTGGTTTAAATTGCTTTGCAAGTGCAAGCTAGTATTCACGGTTACTAGAAAGCTTTATATCTGATAAGGTAAGTGAATCATCTGCCACAGCTTTTTTCATACAACCCTCATAGCACGCAACTTGAATATCTCCACCATTTTTGTCAAGAAGCAATTGTAAATCCTCATCATCAAAATAAGGGTATTCCTTCTCCTGGAGATTAAATTTTAAAATTTCTAAATCACTGGTCATAAACTTCACCTACTTACCAGACGGATTTTGTGTTTGCTGCTGATTCTGTACTGGAGGAGTATAACTTATATATCCTTTGCCTTGAAGTTCTTTTAGGTCTGAATCTCTTATTTTAAGTTTCTCCCCCTGCTTTCTTGATGTCATTATCATATTTAATATTAACTTTTGCAATTACTTCAACTGCAGTCTCTTTAGATGTTGCCATTTATACCACCCTTTCATAAATAAATTTGAGCATAGAGATTTCAATTTCTCTATGCCACTGTTGCAAAGAAACATTCATTTGCACGTTCAAAACTTGGCATTCCCAGTTGAGATACCTTAGTCTGTACTGTTACAGGGTCCTCTTTTCTCATAGTAGTTATTACAACTCCAGTTCTAACTATTTCACAATTGACCTGAACCAAATAACTTGTCTGCCTCTTCTGGTGTGGTTCCATAATACGTATTACCCAATATGCCATCAGGTATTAATGTAAACTTACCCACAGGCATATATGGTTGAGAACTTCCATCCTCAAGCTTATAGGTTCCTTCTTCACTTGCTAAAGTTATTCCGGTCTTATTCTGTATAAAAGCCTTAACTTCATTATCTCCCATTAAATAATTTGGGTTTTGTGGTGCAAAAGCTTTTTGAATATTCTTGTTTGCAGCTATATAAGCAAAAGTACCTGCACTTGTCACAGCTCTAGTAAGAGAATATCCTTCATTTGCCATTTGTCTTTTCCACCTTAATATATCAACTACAGGATTTGAATTTTCTATATCAGACCATTTTGCAGTACCCGCCAAAATTTCTTTATGTCCCGAAAGAACCCCAAAGTCAAATACAATATTCCCATCTTCAGAAATAATATTTATTACTCCATCCGCAAGAAGCTGCATCCTCATTCTTTCCATCTGATAATCACCAGCATTAACTAAACTTTTATAATTATCAAATATTCTTTGAGTTACTATATCAACAACAGTACTTTTCTGTGCTGCAAGTGCCATTAATAAATCCTGCCTATCTTTTTCATTGATTAGAACAGATTCTTTAAAGAATAGCATCTGTTTAGTAAGTTCATCTACTTGAGCCTTTAAAGCTCTAATTTTAACAGCTACGTCAAAAGTTGATTGTTTTAAAACCACCGGTTTTTCATTTGCACCTTTAATATATTTAAGTTCCATCCCTTGTTGTTTTGTCCTTGGAAATAAGCTCTCACCAAGCAATATTTCTGGTGGTAAGTTCTGTATATACGTTGATATTTCCTGTACGTTTATAATACCTCTCCAATCCATTAGTAAAAAACCTCCTTAAAAATTATAAAAACATCAGCATCTTCATTACTGTTTTTGCATCAGTAGGTACTGCTGCTGGTAACTTAGACTCATTTATGAATCCAAAAATGGTAATTGGTATAGTTTCGGTTCCATTAGACAGTGTAAAATCTATATCTCTATAAACCAATCCAAATGCCTTATCGTTGGTTATGGTTGTACCATCAACAATTTTTCCATCTTTGCTTACTATAGTTCCTGCTTTAAGTATCCTTTTACCAGTGGTCCCATCAAGTGCAATATCTGTTTTATTGACTTTTACCATAGTATTTTGAAACAATTCACCCGCAAATTGAAGTATTGTTTTATTCTCACCCATGTAGGTTTTAGTATTTTCAATCATTTATTTGTACCTCCTATTGAAAAAAATTTATTTTGAGCTTCTGTAGCTTTCATGGCTTCTGTTTTCTGTTTTGCAAGCCTTTCCCCTAGACTTAATTCCTTGCCCGGTTGTGGTGAACCTGGATTACCTATATTGCCAGTACCACCTGGATTGGGATTTCCACCTGGATTATTCTGACTATTATCTTCTTCAAATAAATATCCATCAGATTCTTTTACTGCTTCAACCTGTTCTCTAAGCCCGATAAAGTTACCATTATCCTCAAGAGTTAATTTGCCTAGATCCAACAATCCTTTTAAAACTTTAGGATTTCTAGCCCCTACAGTAGTTAATTTAGCATCAAGGGCAATATTAAACATCTGCTTCCGAAGTGCATAAAGCCGAAGCCGATGAATTGAATTATCAAGTTGCAGAACTGCAAGGTACAGTTAAAGATATATCTAATAAAATGGATGAAAACTTTTCCGAATTAAAAGAAACAAACAAATTTCTATTGGAGATGTATGGGTCTCACGAAGCTGAGATAAGAACATTGAGACGTAAGCCAGTTTAAAATATTTAAAAATACAAATTTATTTTAAAAAATCAATAGGAGCTAATACTCCTATATATTTTTAATTTTAACCAGAACATTAGTTTGTAATAAGGAGGGTTCAAATATGGCAATAAAAACTAATTTTGAGGTTAGCGGAAAAGAATACTACAGAATAAATTATGATATTGGTATGGATGCCAATGGAAAAAGAATTAGGAAACAATTTATTGGAAAAAGTTGAAAGGAAGCAGAGAAGAAGAAACTTGATTATATTAATAAAACCAACTACATTTGCAAGATATGAGGGTTTATATAGAAATTATATAGAAAACTCACTATAGGACCTATAAACTTAGATAAGCTAGAATCAATCCAGATACAAAGATACTATAACAAATTATTCAAGCAAGGTAAAAGCGGCAGTCAAATAAATTACATAAATAAATTTCTAAAGCAATTCTTAAATTATGCAGTTGACTGTGGATATATACTTAGAAATCCCTGCGCTGGCAAAAAGGTCGTTATACCTAAAAAGGAACTAAATCAAGCAATTGAAAAAGATATTCCTATATTTACGGATGAAGAATTAAAAAAAATCTTAAATGCTGACAATTGTAAGATGAAATACATTGCCCTATTCTCTTTGTCAACTGGAATGAGACGAGGTGAGATTATAGGTTTAAAAGAAAGTGATATAGACTATAATTTAAATGAAATTCATGTCAGAAGAACCGTAGCTACTACTACAATATTTGATAATGAAAATAATAGAAGTAAGCAAACTATTATTCAAGAACCAAAAACTAAAAATTCTAAGAGAGACATTCCTCTTCAATCATCTTTAATAGGTACAATAAAAGATTCAATTAAGCTCAAAAAACAAGAAAGACTAAAAGCAGGTAATAGTTATTCCACAGATAATTTAGATTATATATTTCTAAGTGAACAAGGGAATTTAATAAATGCTGGAAATCTGGACAAGACATGGACAAAATTTTTAAGATCTTTAAATATTCCACATAAAAAATTTCATGCTCTTAGACATACTTTTGCTACTAAACAATTCGAAAACAAGACTCCCTTAAAAACCGTTTCTATGATTTTAGTCCACAGCAGTATTGAGATAACTGCCAATATTTACACTCACGTTGTAAAGAAAGAAAAAGAAAAATCAGCAGACTTATTAAGCGATATAAAAACTATGGTGTAAAAATGGTGTAAAATATTAAAAAATAAATGCTTAAATAGAAAAGAAAGAATGCTTTATCTCTTGATATTAAGCCATTCTTTCTTTTATGGTAGTCCCTAGGAGAATCGAACTCCTGATTTCACCGTGAGAGGGTGACGTCTTAACCACTTGACCAAGGGACCTCATATCATTTTGCAATCAACATTTATTATTATATATTTCCACACTTGTTTAGTCAATACTTTTTTAAGAATCACTTAATACAATAAAAATATTTTTATATAGTTGCAAATCACTTGCAACTATGTGTATAATATATATTGATTAAATTATACTATGCATATTATTACCATATACTATGAAATAATTCTTGATTTTAGGAGGAGGCCTATCTATGATTACTATAAAGAATTTACGTTTTTCTTATAATGGAAAACCTCCTTATTTAATAGATTCTGTAAATCTAAACATTAAATATGGAAGTTATGTTTCGATAATAGGTGAAAATGGAAGTGCTAAAACTACCTTAATCAAATTAATATTGGGGCTTTTAACTCCTTTAAAAGGCCATATTCACTTATCTACTAAAAAAATCGGCTATGTTCCTCAACTAATGGAAAATTTTAATTCTCAATTTCCAATTACAGTTTCAGAAATGCTTAAATGTCATATGAAAGTTTTAAAGATAAAAGATAAAAAACTTATAGACACATATCTAAATTCTGTGGGAATGAATGATTTTAAAAATAGTCTTATAGGAAATTTGTCTGGTGGACAACGTCAAAAAATATTTATAGCAAGAGCCCTGATAGGACCCCCTGAACTTTTAATACTTGATGAACCTTCTACAGGTGTAGATATGATAAGTCAAAAAGAATTATATACTATAATAAAAAACTTAAATGCTAATTTATCTATAACAGTAATAGCCATAGAACACAATTTAGAGGCTGCATTGAAAAATTCCACTCACATATGTGTTATGAGAAATAGCAGTGCAACCATGTATACCATTGAAGAATACAAAAAATTAATGGGTTTTAAATAAATCAATTTCTTATTTTGGAGGTAATCATGTTACAATACGATTTTATGCAAAATGCAATTATGGCAGGTATATTTATATCCATATTATGTCCTGCAGTAGGTACTTTTCTTGTTTTAAAAAGATATTCTATGATGGGAGACACTTTATCTCACTCATCCTTTGCAGGAGTTGCAATAGGTATTGTATTTGGATACAATCCTATATTTACGGCTTTTATATTTACCTCTATTGCAGGACTTGTAATAGAATTTTTAAGAAATTATTACAAAAAATATGCAGAATTAATACTTGTAATTGTACTTACCCTATCAGTAGGTATAGCAATTGTGCTTATAAGCACTGGAAAAGCCAGTGGAAATGTAAATTCCTATTTATTCGGCAGTATACTTACAGTATCTAAAAATGAACTCTATACTGTATTCATACTCAGTATAATTTCTGTCATAACTCTGTCAATACTTTACAACCAGCTGCTCTACATAACTTTTGATGAAAATGGTGCTAAAGTATGTAGGATAAAGGTAAAACTTACAAACTACCTATTTATCCTTCTAGTAGGTGCTACAATTTCCGTATCTATAAGAATATTAGGTATTTTAGTAATTTCATCTATGATAGCAATGCCTGTAGCTGCATCTCTCCAGCTGCATAAAGGTTTTAGATTTACACTTATATTCTCCATAATATTTGGATTTTTAGATATAATGGGAGGATTATTGTTATCTTATTACATAAACAGCGCTCCCGGTGGTACTATTGCATTAGTTTCCGTACTCACTCTTTTAATAGTTTTAGTTTATAAAAAATTGTGGAATAAATAGCCCAATGCCAAGTACTCCTATATCTATTGTGTGTTTTTATATTTTATTCGTACAAATTACTATCACTACCTTTTATCTTTTTATTTGTTTCATGTAATCTTCTACATTCTTGTACATACTTGACCAAGAACGTCTACAGAACATAACTGCTACATCACTTCTTCTAGATCTTTCCTTTATTATTTCCGCCATATTATGGCCTACATAATCTGTAAGTACCAGCACTAAGTCTGTATTTTCTGGAATTTTAACCTTTCTATCACCTTTTTTTCTTCCTGTAACGTGTCCTATCTTATTAAAACCAGTTTCCTTTAATTTATCAGTTATATTTCCAAGCTTATCTCCTCCGATAACTAGAATACTCATAGTTTTCCTCCTCTTTCATTTTTAATCTGAAGCGATATTGATATTCATTTTCAATTATATCCTATCTTTAAAATTTTGTAAATATATAAACTCAAAAAAGTATAATAAAGTCTCAATAAATCCTCTACTATACTTTTTAAATAATACTTTCACAAATTCTCATATAATCACTTGATTTATTTTACTTTTCTAATATCTATAAGTTTACTGCCATCTACCTCTGCTTCTTGAAAAGTTCCCATATTATCCATAACATATAGAGCTGATTCTATTATTGCAAAGGCCATAGGACATCCTGATCCTTCTCCTAATCTCATATTTAGATTCAACATAGGATTCAATCCCAACTCTTTCATTACATATTTAGCTGCCGGTTCTGCTGAGAGATGAGAAGGAAATAAAAAATCTATTACTTTTTTATTTAATCTTACAGCACAAAGTGCTGCTATTGAAGATATGAAACCATCTATTACAATAGGCACCCTATTTTTAGCAGCCCCTAAAAAGCATCCACATATCCCTGCTATATCAAATCCTCCTACTTTCGTTATAACATCAATAATATCTTCTGGATTTGGATTATTTATTTTAATAGCATTTTGAACCGCTGTTTTCTTAGCTTGAAATTTATCTTCTGTAATGCCAGAGCCTTTTCCCACCGTTTCATTTACCGGTAATTTTGATATTGCACTTAACACTGCAGAACTTGTAGCAGTATTACATACTCCCATTTCGCCTGTGCCAAATAAATCATATCCTTTTTCTACAAGTTCATCTACTGTCTCGATTCCTGTCTCGATTGCCTTTATACACTGTTCTCTAGTCATAGCTGGTCCTTTTGCTATATTTTTAGTACCATAATCTATTTTTTTATTTATAATTGCATCATTTTCAAAATCATAATCAGTTCCTATATCTACTATAGTTCTGTCACATTTAAAAAAATCCCCTAAAACACATACTCCTGTTATACCTTTAACAAAATTTTTAGTAATATTTGCTGTTAATTCTTTAGGACAATTGCTTATACCTTCTTCCCATATTCCATTATCAGAACACATTATGACTATATTTTTTTTGTGTATTTTATTGTGTACTCTTCCTGTAATTCCTGCCATTTTTATAACTATCTCTTCTAATTCTCCAAGACTTCCTATAGGCTTTGCTAAACTATCCAATCTTTCTCTAGCTTTTTCCATAGCTTCTTCATTTCTTTTTTCTATTTTCTCTAAAGTATTTTCAATCAGACTCATTATAATCCTCCATACATTTCAAAATCTACTAGTTCTATATTTTCTACAATAGGCTCGAACCCTGCCTGAATTTAACAATTATTCCATTTGTAGAACATCTCAATTATAATACAGGCTTTCCCTTTTTTGTAAAAAAAATAAAAATCATCTGTACATATAAAACTCATAATAATCTTTCTATATTTCATTTCAGAAATACTATTTCTCACTTTAGAACTAAATTCCACAAAATCATCATATTTTTTAATATAGTTTATTAATTTATCTGCAATAAATACTGAGGTTACAGGAGATACGCCTTTTGTATTTACTCCTATTGAAATATTTTCAGTACTTCTATGACAGGGTATAATACAATTTCCCCCTTTAGAATCTGTGACATCCACATATATTTTACAAAGTTTTCTGCAGTGCTGTTTTATAATGGAATTAAGTTCCCTATTATTTGTAGCAATTATCACAATATGCTTATCTCTTATATATTGTATGTCATACTTCTCTTTAATTAATACAACATTTGAATAGTCTTTAATATTGTCAAAACTATCTATAAAATTTTCAGACAGTATATAAACTTGGCATCCTTTCATGGCAAAAGTTTCGGATTTTATATAAGCCGCAGCTCCTCCACCTATAAGGATCACTTTTATCTTAGAAGATAAAAGTGAAATAAGTACAGGTGAATTATTCTCTCGGATATCTTTTTTCAAATCTAAATTTCTCCTTTTATGAAATAGTTCTTAGGTTTAAATGTAATTTTAAAAATAAGTTAGAATCAATAGCATGAATATTATTACAAAAAAAATCATCATATTGATTTCAGAAAAATACATAAGTTTTATACTCTCTTTTATATGCATAAAATTCAACTCCACAGACCTGTCACCTATAGTGGGTTTATGTACTAATTCTCCAAAATATCTATTGGCACCTCCCAGCTGTATCTTCATAGCACCTGCTGCTGCCCCTTCTGGATAGGCACAATTGGGGCTCTTATGATTTTTTCTATCCCGTATCATTATTTTGAAAGCATCAACAGAATTTCCCTTTACTATGGAGGCGGATATACACATAAAAACCCCTGTAATTCTAGCTGGAATAAAATTAAATATATCATCTATCTTTGCAGGAAAAAATCCTATATATCTATATTTTTTATTCATATATCCAAGCATTGAATCCATAGTATTTATACTCTTATACAGCATTGCAAAAGGAGCGCCAAAAACTGCATAAATAAGTGGGGCTATAACTCCATCTGAAGTATTTTCCGCTACTGTTTCTACACTTGCCCTTACTATCTCCTCACTATTTAAATCAGCAGTATCTCTTCCTACTATGTGAGAGAGTTTAGTCCTTGCATCTATAATATTGTCTTTTTTCAAAGCACAATATACTTTTTTAGCTTCCATTGCCAAACATTTAGCTGAAATAGTTGTGTAAATAAGAAATATATTTACTATCTGGTATAAAATTATATTTTTTCTCAAAAACATAAGTATGATAAAAGGTATAAAAAAACTAACCATGCCCACTATTAAAACTATTATACCACCCCATATTTTAAGCTTTTTTTCATTTTTATAAATTTCTCTTCCTTTTCTCTCTAAATACGATACTAGTTTTCCTATATATATTACAGGGTGGGGAAACTTATAAGGATCTCCAATCATCCAATCTACTATAACTGCTGCAAAAATATTTATAAAGTTAATGATTAGGAATAAAGTAAACAAATTTAATCCCCCTTTGACAGTCTATACTTTAAAGCTATTAGTCCTCATGTAATCCATAAAAAACATACCATGGTGCTATAGCCACAGCTGTACCCTTTGACTGTTCCCTAAGTAAAAACTCCCTTACTTCATCTTTGTATAAAGCTACTACCTCTATATCTTCTGTTTCTTCCAACTGTTGCTTGGGATTTTTATTTTCCTCTAGATTCTCATCTATTTCCATCTTTATTACCCTGACTCTATCTGTTACAAGGGCGGGGTTTGCATAGAGCTCAGGTCCTACAGATTTTATCCTTCCATTATATCCTGTTTCTTCTTTTAGTTCTCTTACAGCACTCTCAAATAAACTCTCATTTTCTACAAGCCCCGCTGGAAATCCAATAACATATTTATCAACAGCAGGCCTATATTGTTTTATAAATATATATCTATTAGATGGCATCAATTTACTTATTATTATAACTGTGCTTGTAGTATTTGTTCTCTCTATACTCTCCCATTTTAGAAGTTCATTCTTTTTTCCCAGATAAGTGACCTCTTCCATTCTAACCCATTCGCCTTCATATAATACTTTTTTTGATACTCTTTTCACTATACATACCCTCCTAATTTTTCAATTTCTTCTCCAATTATCATAAAACCCTTTTTTATATTTTCTTCACTAACCCTTGAAAAACCTAACCTTAAAGTATCATCCCCCTTATCATCTACATAAAATACATCTCCTGGGGTGAATATAACCTTTCTTTTATAACATTTGTCTAAAAGCTCCCTGGAATTTATATTTTTTAATTTTATAAATATATGCATTCCCCCTTCTCCCAGTACTTCTCTATTTTTAATATACTGTTTTGCACATTTTAATGCAAATTCATATTTTTCCTTATACACTCTTCTAGCTTTTTTTATGTATTTATCAAAATTACCACAATTTAAATAGTCATAAAAAACCGCCTGATCAAGAGAAGAAGTATGAATATTTCTGCTTCTTTTTATGCTTTCAAGATAACCTATAAGTGTCTTATCCCCTAATATCCACCCTATCCTTATGCCTGGAAACAATATCTTTGAAAAACTTCCTATGTATATAACACTATTACCAGAACCACTAAGAGCAGCCATAGGCGATACATGTGTTCCCAAATATCGAAGCTCTTCATTAAATCCATCTTCAATTATAGGTACATCATAGTATTTAAGTATATTATATACAGAAACCCTTTTCTCCGGAGACATAACAATACCTGTAGGATTATGATAGGAAGGGACAAAATAGGAAATTTTAAATTTGTTTTTTTGTAGCTTCCCTTCAAGCATGTCCAAATTAACTCCATCCCTTTCCATATCCACTCCTGTTATATTAAGTCCATGAAGTTTCATAATCTTAACTGCAGTATTATGAGTTGGATTTTCACATATTATACCATCTCCCTCTTTTGCAATACAGGATAATACCAGATCAAATCCTTCTGTAAAGCCATTAGTTATAAGTATGTCTTTTCCCTGTATATCTACCCCTTTATTCTCCATATATTTCAATAAATATTCAATAAGAGGCTTGTATCCTTTTGCATATCCATAATTTAATACTTTTTCTCCTTCTATAGCCATTCTATTTAAAAATGCCTTTTTGAACTCATCTACATTAAATAAATTTTCATCAGGAGCTATACTTTTAAAAGATATCATTCCCTTTTTCCATTTGGCTTCATGTTTAATTATATCTAATTTTTCTGAAAGTCTGCCATAATTATTTATTTTATTCTCCCAGGACACCTTCCATTTCCCCTGAAAATCCACTTTAACATTCGAAACAAAGGTTCCTTTGCCTCTTTTCGTGTATACAAAGCCTTCATCCTGTAAAAATTCATAGGCACATATTATGGTATTTCTGCTTACATTAAACATAGACGCCATTTCTCTGGTTGAAGGAAGCTTTTCATCCCTTCTAAGCAGTCCTTTTAATATCATATCTTTAATATAATCTTTTACCTGTATATATACAACCCTATCTTTATCTATTTTAATATTAGAGAACATAATAAATTTCACCTCAAATATATTTTTACACATTTAAATAAATAAATAAAGAATAATACCCGTTCAAATACTTAAAAGGTATTATTCTTTATTCTATAAAGTGATTTGAGTTAAAATTATTCATTCAGAAAAATTTCTAAATAGCATTTGAAACTAAATCTACTTAAAATGCAGGAATTATACTCCCTTTGTAATTTTCATTTATAAATTTTCTAATTTGCTCATCATTTACAGCCTTTGCCAATGCTTTTATATAAGGTTTATCCTTATCTTCATTTCTAACTGCAATTATATTGGCATAAGGTGAATCTTTTGATTCTATGGCAATGGCATCTTTAGTTGGATTTAAATTTGCCTCCAATGCATAATTCGTATTTATAACTGCCCCATCAACATCTGCCAAAATCCTTGGAAGCTGTGGTGCATCAACCTCCTGTATATTTAAATTCTTTTTATTTTCAGTTATATCCAATTTAGATATGGTATCCCCATCTTTTACTTTTATAAGTCCTTCCTTAGCCAATAATTTTAAAGCCCTGGCTCCATTTGTAGCATCATTTGGTATGGCAATTTGTGCCCCATCTTTTAACTCACTTAAACTTTTAATTTTACTTGAGTAAAATCCCAATGGTTCAATATGCACTTTGGCAACAGAAACTAAATTTGTTTTATTCTTTTTATTAAACTCTTCCAAAAATGGCGTGTGTTGGAAAAAATTTGCATCTATTTCCCCTGACTCCAATGCCTTATTTGGAGTTACATAATCTGTGAACTCAACTATCTCAAGATCATATCCTGCTTTTTTCAGTATAGGCTTAACTTTCTCAAGTATTTCCTTGTGAGGTTGTGGAGATGCTCCTATCTTTATAGTAGTTTTATCCTCACTTTTACTTGTACTTCCTTCATTTTTCTGTGTTCCACATCCAACTAATGCAAGAATAAATATTAATGATAAAATAACTGTTAATACCCTTTTCATTCTTATTCCTCCCTTATAATATTAAATTAAAAATAAATAAAACTCGAGGATAACCTCGAGCTAAAAACCTCAAACTATCCCCTATCTTTCAGCTTACGCTGTAGGAATTAGCACCAATGTATTAAAAAAATACTGGTTGCCGGGCTTCATAAGGCCAGTCCCTCCACCACTCTTGATAAAGCTTATATTAAATTTATAACTTACAGGATAAATTATAGCACACAATAAAATAATGTCAATATTATTTCTTTAAAAACCCAGGACAAACGCATGAAAATATATAACTACATAAGTAAGATTACGAGTTAACTAA
>ENA-UOOE01002091-UOOE01002091.1-fermentation-metagenome-genome-assembly--contig:-NODE-2091-length-15045-cov-6.112742_pt1 | contig 15045 bp, 10 predicted proteins | sample MGYA00245776_ERZ724021 | MGnify/ENA primary metagenome ERZ724021 (study PRJEB28704, sample SAMN03018321) | fermentation metagenome | biome: anthropogenic terrestrial biome; feature: soil; material...
TGCAGCTTTTTTTAAATAGGACAGGCGTAATTAAGCTTATTTTGAACTACGCCTATTTTATTTAATACCCATTAAAAATATTCTGTAAATACACTTATCCTATAATTTTAATTATAATAACAAAAAAATTATAAAGAATACGTCAAAAGGAGTATTTTTTTGATTTCTATTTGAAATTTATATGTTTAATGTAAGTTTGTAATCAACTATTGTCAATATATCTCCCCCACATGTGCCCAAATTTATTATTTCATCACCTTCATAATATCCTCAACATAATTTCCAATTAATAATTCCTGATATCCAGCCCTACCAATGTTTTTAAGCTCATGTATCAACGGTTCTAATTCAGTATCTTGGATACTATCTACCTTTGTCATGCTAATACCTGATATAGCTTTATTTGATATAATATTCAAGTAATCCTCTACATCAAATCTCCAAAACTTTAGTTTGTCTCCATATCTAAGCTTTAACTTATCAGCTATTAAAATTCCCTCTGGATCAAAATCTCCAGAATAGTAAATTTCCTCTACATCTTTAACTATCTTATCTAATAATACCACTGAAGCAAGCTTTAGTTGTCCACTTGTACATAAAATAGAAGGCTTAAATTGAGCTGTCCTCTTTATAACTTCGCTAAATAGTGATGGATTTTCGAAAATAAATAACCTACTCTTATTGCAAATAAACTTATCTACTTTAGACAAATTTCCTAGAGTAAAAATAAGAGGTTCTCCTATATCTGTGAACCCATATATAAATTTCAGCTCACTTTTTCCTCTATAAGCTTTTAATCCAAAGGTTGCAATATAACTGGAAACATCGTCTTTTGATAACCCAGCAAAATATAATACCTCTGCAGTTTCTTCTGCATCTTTTGGAAATTCCATTTTTAATTTATGGCATATTCCATGTATTAAAATTTTCCCTGCAGTAGTGTTGATATCAAAATAATGAGGATCTTTTGTAATCTTAGAGGAAAATATAGGTAAACTTTCTAAATCATTAACATTAAAAGTAAGTGAATTAATTCCACTTAAAACATTATTTAAAAACACTTTAAAATCTTCTAATTTGTCGTTTTTATTATAATCCTCATAATTTTTTATTAATATATTGTACCCAAATTTCTTAGTTTCTAATGCTTCTTTAAGCCATAATTCTGCCATTGTATCTTTATCTATATTTAGTACTTCTTTAAAAAACTCCTCCTTTTTTCTCTTCTCATCTTCTTTCACTTCTCTATAAGTTGTCAAATCATCTTCAAAGTATATTGCCAGAACCTTTGCAAAATCCAGGCCTTCAAATCTTCCACTGCAAAAACATTCAAGAAATTTTTTTACAGATATTTTAGCTTCTTTAGCATTAAAATATTTATAATTAAGAGGAGCGAGTATTCTCCTCTCCTCCTCAGTTAAATCTTTTAATTCAAAAACTCCAGAAAATTTACCAAGCCTTTTATATTTTTTAAATATTTCACTAAGTATTCTTTTATATTCATTTTTACTTTGAAAAAGTTTTACTGCTTCTGTTTCTTTACTCAATATTCTCATCTTCTAAAACTACAACCTTTTCCTTTCCATTCCACTGAAATCTCTCAACCACAATAATATCATCTTCTTTATCTCTTGTTAACTCACAAATTGCTAATGCCTTTACAGTTTCATAATCTCCCCAAAGAACCTGTGAATTTAACACATAATCTAAATTCATATTTTCTAAAAGCTTAAACATATCACTTATGTTATTTTCATCAACTCCTGCAAAAGCTTCATCTAAAGCTATAATCCTAGGACAATCCTTTTTATCTGCTCCATTATATTTTGCATTTACAGCTGCAAAAAGTGGAACATACATAGCCATAGCCTTTTCTCCACCAGAAAATTTAAAAAATTCGTTATCTGTAAGTTCTTTCTTTCCTTCTAAAGGCTTAGTAAAATAAAGTCTAAATTCATACCACTGTCTATAATCTAAAATGTCTTTTATAATACTCTGGTAATTTACTATCTCACCACTAGCTTCAAGATCTCTTTTTTGCTGTTTAAGTTTTTCCTTAAAATGTTTAGATAATTTATCTATATCCTCTTCTGTTACTATGGATCCTCTTTCAAGAATGTGCACTAAACTTGAAACATCCATTTGATTTTCACTATCTGCTTTTTTAGGAATCCACCTTAAGCTGAACTTAAGACCACTTGACGTATTCATAGACTCCATTAAATCATTCATCTGATCTACCCATATCTTGGTTTGATATATTTTTCCAGTTATTTTGGTGCTAATAGTGTTTATCAAAGTTTCTTCAAAAATTTGTCTTTCTTTCTCACTAATAATTAGTTTCTGCTCTTCTATAACTTCCTTTAATAAATAAGTTAAATTGTATATGGATACTCTTCCGTTGAACCTAAGCACAATGTCATATCTTTTTCCCTTCATATAAAGTCTTTTCTTTTCTTCATCTTCTATACTTTCTTCTGGTTTAAAGATTTCCATATGCTTTAAATTATACTCTCTTAAATCTCCCTCATTCTTTTGTATACTTTCAAAGAGCTCTCTTCCATAAGTTCCTTCATCTTTATTTTTATCTTCCTTATAATTCTCAATCACATACTTAGCTTTTTTCTTTAAACTATCTGCTGAATTTATGTCTACATAGTTAAGTTCAATTTCATTTATTAAATTTTCTTCTAATATTTTAAGCAGATCTTCTTCCCTTTTAATTTTAAACTCTTTTTCCTTTTCTTTTTCAATATTATTTTCAATCTTATTGCTTATAGTAGTTATTGCATTATTTATATCTGTGCTCTTTTCTGGATAGTTATCTACTATATACTTGGAATCTTCTATTGCTTTTTCTATTTCATTTAAACTGCTTTTAATAAGAACTTCCTGCAGCCCTCCCATTTTAACGCTTTTATCATTTATCTTCTTTTTTAAACTGGATATGTTCTGCCAAAGTCTATCTACATCTTCTCTCAAATATTCTATTTGTTCATTCATTGACAATATTCTTAAACTACAGCTTTTTAACTTTTCCACTTTAAGTTGTATTTCAATTAAAGTTTTTCTATAATCTTCTAATGCGTCCAAAGCATCTTCAAATACTTCTGAATTTTTTTCTAAATTTATTTCACCCGTGTTTTCAAAAACTTTTATTTTAGCTTGTTCTAAACTTTTACTTAATTCAGAATATTTTTCCTTAAGCAGCAGTAAACTTTTACTTTGTCTTTTCACTTCATCTTCCTTTTCTTCAATAATCTCCAGGTTCGTTCTTAAATCATCTGTATCTGGAAAAGCTTCATACTCTTTCTTAAGGTCAAGCATCTTTTTTTCTAAATGCTTTAAATCTTCTTCAATAGAACTTATTTGCAGCTTTATACCTTCAATTTCCTGAAGATTTTCTTTTATTAGTGCTTCTCTATGCCTCTTTCTGCTTTCCTCTCCTATATATTTTAATTCATAGTTAGAGGAAACTTTTCCCTTTATAATGCCTATGTCATAAATACCATCTTTACTTAAATATGTAGATGTACCTTCTTCTACAGATATGTTTTTCAATACAGCGTCAAGCTCATCCTTGTATAGTGAAGTAACTTCTTCATCTTCTAACTTTAAAAATTCTGAAAGATTATTTTTTATTTTTTGGTCATCTGCAAATAAATACCTGTCTTTGCAGGTTACATCCATCAGTTCATTTTTATACTTATTAGGCACTATCAGGGCATTTATTATTCCCATATCTATTAATGAGCTTTCAACGAATTTCTTCTCTTCTTCTGATAAAAATTCTTTAAAATCAAAGGCTTTATAAAAAGGTAAAAAAGGTATTCCTTTATCTTTAAGCTTTTGTCTGCTATTTCTTATTTCTTCCTCTAATATAAATTGAGCTTCCTTCTCCTCTTTTAATATGTTTATCTGTTCTTTTAATTCCTTAATGCTATTTAAGCAATTTTTCTTTTTCTCATCAAGCCCTGCTTTATCTATTAAAAGTTTTCCTCTAAAATTATTGTAAGCATCACTTATAATTGGCTTCAAATTCTCCAGATCACTTCTTTTTTCTATATCATTTACTATCTTAAATAGTTTTTGAATTTCTCCATCTTTTAAAATAAGTTCCTTATTACTGCTGTTATAAATATTGATTTTTTCCATATATTCTTCTTTAATATGTGTAAAATACTCATGGCTTTCCTTTAGCTCACTATTTAAGCCTTCTACAATTTTATCTACTTTATCTCTTTCTAATTCACATTCTTCTTTTTGAAATTTTATATCTTCATATTCTTTTATAACTTTAAAGCCCTCTTTTAATTTTTTTTCTTCCTTATTTAAAGTTTCTTTTATAAATGTAAAATCATAGTTCTTTATATCTTTCAGTAATTCATTTTTCAATGAAGTACCTTCTTCAAAGTTAAATTCTTCGCCATATTCTTCTAGTTCATCCAGCTCTCTTGTTATCTTTTCTTTTATATAATCTTCTTCCTTTTTTGTTTGCTCTAGCTCATTTTCCTTTTCTTTTAACTCTCCAGTCTTTTTTTCTAAATCTTCTTTTAACTTATTAACTTCTTTTTCTTCTTCTTTTATCTCTATTTTTAAATTTTCAAGCTCATTTTTGGTACCGAAAATATCATTTTTTATAAGTTTTTCATATTCAACCCGTGCTTTATCATATTTTTCTTTTAAATTATCTGCTTCATTTTTCTTTATCCGTTTTTCACTTTTCAATTCATCAATACTTGACAGTAATTTTTCTCTTTCTTTTCTTAAACTACTTACATAAGCTTCCTTTTCCAGATAGTCTTTAGACTTTGAAAAAAGCATATATTTATTATAATTATGAAAACTTTGCTTAAGATTTTCTGCTGCCTTTAAGCTTTTTTCAAAAGCCATGAGCCTCATGTTTAGAGAATCCATATTATCCATAGCCTCTGCCATAGGCCTTAAATCGTCCTCTGATAAAGTCTTTTGGGAATTATTCAATATATTATATATTTTAGTAGGCTTAAATTCCTTAGAAAGCTTTGGACTTCTTATTTCGATTAAAAGCTTTAAAAGTTCTTCATAATTTTCAATGTCACTAAAACCAAAAAGATGCTCATTTACTTTATACATATATTCCTTCTGACTTTCAGTAAAAAAGTTTCCCTCACCTAATGCATTTTTAAACTGCTGCTTTGTTAAAGGATACTTTCCTCCCAAATCCTTATAAAGCTTAAAATTCTTATTTATTCTTCTTCCATCCTTTAAGATAAAATACCATGAATTCATTGGCTTAGATTTTTGAGCTCTCATCCCCATACCAATAGTTATATATAAGTTACTTTCAGGCTTTTTAAATTCTATATATAAATAACCAATCCTATCCTCATAATCATCATAAAGAAGATAATTCTCCATCTTTCTTGCAGTAGAGCCAAAAGGATCAAGCCTGCTGGGTGTTTTATTTCCATCTAAAAGCAGAGGAATAAAACTCTGTGTGGTTACAGATTTTCCGCTGCCATTGCTTCCTCTTAAAAGAATTTTTCCATTTAAAAGCTGAAATTCTTCTTGATCATAATACCAAAAATTAAAAAGACCAAACTTATTTGCAATCCATCTTTCCTTCATTTTTATTTCATTTTTCCTCCATATTATTAATTATCATTTGCTAAATAATCCTTTGGGTAATCACCTATAACCTTGCCTAATACCGGCAGCAAAACTATAGAATCTCCTCTTTTCTCTAGCATAAGAAATTCCTTCATGTAATTTAACAATACCTCTATAAAATACTCATTTTTACTATCTCTAAGTTCCTTTTTAAAGCCACTTCCCTTTTTCTCTCTTACCTCTAATAAAAGCTTATTAAAATCCTCTATACTTAAGACTATTTCATCATTTAAATTTAAAGAAAGCTTTCCTTCTTCAAGTTTTTCTCTTATGAGTTTTGCAAACAAAAGTACAGCTTCACTTTCTCCCTTCATACTTGGAAATAAATCGCCTACTTTATTATCATCACTTAAAACTATAAGAGCCCCATTTTTATGTACATGCAAATCCCAACCTAAATTATTCTCAAAATTCCCTTGAAGGCTGCTCCTAAACCTTTTTATATACTCGTAATCACTGTCTTCTATTCCTTGATTATAAACAACTGGTGACAGCAGCAATCTTCTATAAACTCTATTTCTTCTTACAATGCCTTTATCTTGTTCTATTCCCTCCCAATTGAGTTTCATAAGGTCTTCAACATTTTCACATTCCATAATATCCTTTGAAAAAACTCTTACTATATATCTTGAAATACCTGTACTTTCATACAGTACATCTGCATTTTCATTACTGGAAAATTCATCTTCATCACCATCATTATTTTTCATAATTCCTAAATTTAAAGCTAATTTTATAACTTTGACTAAAGATTTTCTGCTGCTGTATTTTGTCCAATCAACCTTTTCAGCTGGATATTGATTTGATATATACTCTGTTACAAAAGACAGCACAAATTGTTCTTCTTTATTTTTATCCTCCAGATACATTAAAAGTAACATGAAAAATATGTATTCTTTTACATCAGTAAAACCTTCTATACCCATCCAACCTTCTGGTTTACCCGGTATTTTTTCAAGTTTTACAAAATCCTCATGAAAGATAAGATTATAACCTAGCTTTTCAGTTAAAAAATCATTAAAATTCTCATAGTTATCTTTTATAGAATAATAAAGTTCTCTATTTTTTTCTCTTAAAATAATATAATTTTCTAATAACGCCAAAAGTTCTTTCAAAATTTTACCTCCAAGCTACTCATTGAAAAGAAGTGTATAATCTGGCATTTTAAATTCACCATCTTCACAATGTAAAGTTATATATTCTTTCTTTTTAGACTTTACTACATTGTAAGTCTTTCCATATTCTGTCTTACCAATACCACTTTTATTATTTTTTCCCTTAGAAAGCCATCTAAGTAAAATTCCCCTTTGATTTTTAGATATAACTCCAAGTTCTGAAAAAGTAATTTTGCCATTTTTTATTAAGTTTTCTACTAAAGTCCTTTCTTCTTCTCTTTTAGCCATTATTTTTTGAATTCTTATCTTTTTTTCTTTACTCTTATCCTTTACTACAACTCTGCTGGCAGTCTTTTCCCTATACTGTCTTATTCTTGGTTTTACTGTAACATAGTAAGGTTTTTCTTCATATATGCTGCTCGTAATACTTTCCGTTTCTCTAACAGGGTTTCCTTTAATATGTCTTGGTTTAAAAACACCAAATACAACTGAGGAAAGTTTGTGAGCATCTTCTATAGTTAAGCATTTAGAAAATAACTCTGCAATTTTCTTGTACTCCTCTTTTCTATTACCACTTACATACTTCATTTCTGTAAGCTGCATAGCATATCTTGTTATTTTTCTTATTATTTCATTTGTACTATCTAAAAGTTGATCTACCATAGAACTTTTATGATCCTCACCTAAAAACCAATGTTTAATGCTGTAAAATCTACCTTTATTCTTCTCAACATAAGCCTCTTCATTTAATTCCTCTTCCAGCTTTGGAAGAGACTTTTCATGCTCCAAAACCTTTTGAATTACAGTATCTACAATACCTTCATCTAGTTTTTCTAAAAAATTTCTAATACTACTTGCATTTACTTGAAGTCCCTTTATAAAATCTCTTAAATAAGATATAAAGCTTTCTTTGAAAATTAGAAATTGTGTGGTTTTCATAAGTTCTTCATTTTTAGGTGAGTAAAATTTACTTATATAGTCTTGATAATTTTCATTAAGAATCTTAAAATCTCTGTTTAATCTCTTCCACCAATCGTAGACTTGATTATTTTTCTTTGAAGGCATAAGTGTTATTTCTTTAAGTTCTTCTTTAAACCTTTCCACCAAACTAGCTTCTAAGGAACCCCTACTTTCATTTTTTAAATTTTCAAGTCTAATAAGCATTCTCTCTATTTCAACAGTATAGGATGAAACTTGATATTTATATTGCTTATTTTTAAATTCCTCTAGTGTTCTCATCTTTCTCGTATCATACATGGTGATGAGATTTTTCCAATTCACTAGAGTTTCTAAATCCTGCTTTAAGCTTTCTATATCATAGTTTTTAAAATCCTCATATTTTATAAGTTCTTCATAAATTTGTTCTTTTAACAACCAAAAGTTCATTTTTTCATAGTTTTTAAACATTATTCTTATTATTGCCCTGTACCGCCATGTATTTTCTACAGATAAGTATTTAGCTTCTATAATTTCTTTTTTTAATTTACTGTCTAAAAACATTTCATTTTCCTTTCTCTTTACTCGTTCAAAATAAACATACAATATTATTATACCTTAATTTATTAAGGTATAGTAATAATTTCATGACATGGCCTTTTGTTATTTAGTTATATTGCTTAATAGACCATGTCAATTTAATTATCAATGAATCTTACTTAGTGGGAGTGTTACAGTAGGTAGCCATCAGATAAATCAGATACAAAACTCATAATTAAAAAAAGGGTGTTGCAATAGCAATTTTTTAGATTGCTTTGAACAGTCCCTTTTATAGATAAATCTGCTTAAAAATTCAGAATTGACAATGGACAGTTATCAGTACAACAACCCCTTTGTAATATAACTTTCCTAATTCAATTTTGTTTTGGTTATCATTGTCTTGCTATGTATAATTAGAAGTTTATATCTTAAATTTTTCAACCATTTCGTTAAGTTCCTGAGCAAGTTCTGCCTGACTTTGTGCAGTTTTCGACACTTCTACTATTGCTTTTGTTGTTTCATCAATGCCTACTTTTATTGTTTCTGAATATTCACTGGATTCCTGTGCATTTTCTGCCATGTTCTGCACTGCATTACTTACCTGACTTACTGTAGCTGTAAGTTCTTCGGACATAGATGCAATTTCCTCAGACATTTTACTTACAAAATCTGAATCTCTGTAGTAATCATTCCCAACATTTTCTAGTTCTTTAAGCTGTGGACCTACATTTTCATTTATAAACTTCAATACATCATTACCGTTTTCAGATAGATTTTTAAATGCATCTTGAACTTTTACAATAGTGTCCTGAATACCTGCTACTGCTTGTGCAGATTGTTCTGCAAGTGTTCTTACCTCTTCTGCAACTACTGCAAACCCTTTGCCTTGTTCTCCAACTCTAGCCGCCTCTATAGCCGCATTCAGGGCAAGTAAATTTGTCTGCTCCGATATACTTGCAATAGTATCTGACATAATCTTTATGTTATCTACTACTTTTCCATCTTCAATTGCCTGCAGCATATTATTTTTCTTTTCTTTATATAAGTTTAGTACTTCCTTTATTGCCTCCTCACCTTTTCTCTCAACCTCCGCAGCCCTTTCCTTGGATTGGTTTGACTTATTGCTTCCTTCCCCAGCTTTACCAGATAATTCATTAATGCTTGAATCCACTTCTTCAATAGATGCTGTTATTTCTTCCGATGATGCACTGGTTTCCTGAATTCCAGATGCTATATCTTTTACTGCACTGTCTATTTCTTCTGCTTTTGATGATAACTCTTCTACTGTAGCAGAAAGTTCTTCGCTGGATGCACTCATCTCCTGTGAATTTTCAATTATTCCCTTAATTAACTTAACTAAATCTTTCTGCATAATATATATTGTATTAGCAAGTTCTCCTATTTCATCTTTACGCCCAAGCGGTACAACTGTAGTAAAATCTCCCTTAGCTACAACTTTTATATTTTCTATAGCTACCTTTAAAGGGTTTACTATATTTGAATTTAGTAATAAAGCTAATCCAATTGCAAGTAGTAATCCTACTATTATCAATATAACCATAACCTTATTAATATTTAAAAATACAGAATGATTATCTGAATTTTTCATTTTTGCATTATCAGTATTTACATTAATTAGTTTATCAAGACTTGCAAACATTGCATCCCTTATAGTTCCTATTTGTTCATATTGTTTAACAGCCTCATCAAAATTTCCTGCATCCACAAGTTTAATAATATTTTCCCTTAAAGTTCTGTTCTTATCCACCTGAGTTTTAAATGTAGACCATATTTGTTTTTCTGTGTCATTCATAGGAAGTTTTCCGTAATTCTCAATATATTTCTCATCTTCATCTTTATTTAGTTGAATATCTTTTTCTAAATTATTTTTTTTTGAAGCATCTTTCATATAAACTAATTGCAACATATCGCTTTTTACTTCTGTTAAATTTTGCTCCATATCTGTAAGCATATAAACACTCTGCAATCTCCTACTATACATATCCTCAGAATTTGTATTCACTGTTTTTAATGACACCATCCCTATAATACCAACTACAGCAATTAATAGAGCTATTATAATAAAAGATATCATTAGTTTTGTTCTTAATTTAATGTTTTTTAAAAAATCCACTCCGATTTCCTCCCTCTATAATCTTTAAATTTCTCCTTATATTTCAAATATATAATTATTTATTTTGGCATTTTAATAAGTCTTCTATTTCATTTTCTTGAAGTGGTTTGCTAAAATAGTAGCCTTGAATCAGATTACATCCCAAGCTAGTAAGTACATCTAACTGTTCTCTTGTTTCCACACCTTCAGCAATTATTTTATATTTTAAATATTTTGATAAATTCACTATACTGCTGATTACAGCTTTGTTTTTATCGTTATGAATGTTAGAAATAAGTGATTTGTCTATTTTCAATGTGTTAATTGGCAAAGTAATTAAGTAGTTAAAAGAAGAATATCCCGTTCCAAAGTCATCTATTGCAATACTTATGCCGCTTTCGATAACATCATTTAATAATTTAATTCTATCTTCATCAATTTCAATTAAAGTTCTCTCTGTTATTTCTATTTCAAGAAAAGAGGGTTCTACATTGTGCTTTGCACATAGGTCTAATATATTGTCCTTAAAATCACTTCTCTCTAATTGAATTGGAGATACATTTACAGATACAGTATTAAGTTTATAACCCTTTCCTTTCCATATACAAGCAGTACTTAGTACTTTATCTAAAACCCAATTTCCAATTTGTACGATATACCCATTATCTTCCGCTATGGGAATAAATTCATTAGGAAATACATTCCCAAGTTTATCATTATTCCATCTCAAAAGTGCCTCAACGCCAATAATCTTATTACTTAAAGCATCAATTTGAGGCTGATAAAAAATATCAAATTCATTATTAATAATTGAATTTTTCAATTCACTTTCAATTAAAATTTTTCTAAAATAGGATTGTGACTTTTGTTTATCAAAAAAAGTACACATATTTTTTCCTTTATGTTTAGATTCATATATTGCAAAATTGCAAAACTTTAATAGCTTATCTGGATCAGAACTATCATCTGGAAAAACAGTTACCCCTAAACTTGTACTAATGTAAATTTCATTACCCGTTACTTGAAAAGATTTTTTTAAACACCTATGAATTTCATTGCATATTTTCTCTATTTCTTTTATATCATTGAACTCATAAATTAATACTACAAATTCGTCCCGCTCTAACTTAAATAATTCACCATATTCCCCAAGTAATGTAGTAATTGATTGTGCAAATAATTTTAAAATCCAATCACCAAAATTATGACCAAATTTATGATTTATAACTTTGAAATTATTGATGTCAATATATATCAACGCACCTTTTTTATTATGAGTTATGGCCATTTTTATTAAATTATTGAGTTTTATAAAAAAGAACTCCCTATTAGGTAAATTAGTAAGACTATCACATCTTTCATAGAATTTGATATTTGTAATATTAAACATTAATGCACCTAATACACCAGAACTTTCTGTTTCATCCTTAAATATTTTGCCCTTAAATAACACCCACTTAATTTCTCCACATTTAGTTTTTATCCTGAATGTGCTTTGATAAAATTTTAAAGATCCATTAATATAATCACCTAAATCTTGTATTGCCATCATTTTATCTTTTTCATAGGCTATAATATTAATAAATTCAGTCATGCTTTTAATAGAGTTAAACTTATATCCTGTTATTTTTTCGGAAATAAACATTTCACTTTTATCTATATTCCATTTACAAATTCCAAAGTCACCCATATTAAGTGCATATGTATACATATTTTTAGTTTCTATTTTTTCTAAACTATGTTTATCATTCATATACATTTTATAATCCTTACCTATCAAATAATTTTTCTGTTAAATTGTTTAACACTCTTCCTATTTGTTTATATAAATGCTAAATCTTTAATATATGATTAATATTTTGACTTATTTACATATATAGATTATTATTTATTAATACAAAATAAATATTTTGTATTAATAATGACAATATTATACCTATTTATTATTTTCTTATCCCAGTGTTATTCCATAAATTCAAAATTAAGATATTTATTATTTCATTTTATTGTAAATTACAACATTATATTAATATTTTTTTCATAATAATTGGATTGAGCTGAATATTATGTTATAATTTACTAGACAAAATATTTATATTGTACAATTATATTGGAAAGAGGAAACTAAATGAAAAGAAATAGTACTAGAAAAATAAAATATCTTACTCAAGAAGAAACAAAGAGCCTTTTCAATGCTATTATTAATTTAGACAATATACATGCAATTAGAGATTTAGCAATTTTTAGAGTTGCCTATAGATGCGGTTTGAGAGCCTCAGAAATTGCTTTGATTAAATTAGAAGATTACAACGCTTCAAAAGGTGAACTTTACTGTAAAAGACTGAAGGGCAGTTGTAATAATACTATAAGACTTGATACTAAAACCAAAAACGTATTAGATACATATATAAATGAAAGTAATTTATCATCTAATTCTGAAGTTCTGTTTAAAAGCCAAAAAGACAGACCCATTTCCAGACAAACTCTTGACTATCTTATGAAAAAATATTGTTCTTATGCTAATATTGCTGATAAAAGTAAATATCATTTTCATGCTCTAAAGCATACTACAGCAGTTCATTTAGCAGAGTCTGATATGGATATAAAAGAATTACAATGGTGGCTTGGACATAGATCTGTTACTAATACAGAAATTTACTTTCAATTTACAACCAAGCAACAGGAGAAAATGTATTCCAAACTTGAAGAAAAAAGTGAAATGGTTTAAGTTTGAAATTTTACTTTAGAAGCTTTAAAATAAGATATATAACTACCTACAGTTTACTCATGAATGTATTGAAAATTTACATTAAATAGAAAGCTTTTATATTGACATAAAAAAACCAAATGATATAATTACACAAATTGAAACTTAAACTAGATGTGTCTCGTATACGCCTACGTATTGTAGACAGTTAGATATATCATAAAACTAAAAAGAAAGGAATTAAGAATAAATGAGCATGGAATTTATTAAAAAAATACCTACAGCACAGGAAATTATAGACGAAATGCCTCTGCCAAATCATATTAAAAAAATTAAAGAAAATAGAGATATTGAAATAAGAAAAGTTTTTGAAAATCAAGATGACAAATTTCTTCTTATAATAGGACCGTGTTCTGCAGATAATGAAGACTCTGTTTGCGAATACATTGGAAAGCTTGCAAAAGTTCAAGAAAAAGTAAAGGATTCTATTATCATTATACCTAGAATATATACAAATAAACCAAGAACAACTGGTGAAGGATATAAAGGAATGGCTCACCAACCGGATATACACAAAAAGCCAGATTTAGTTGAAGGAATAAGAGCAATTAGAAGGATGCATATAAAAGCATTAAGTGAATATCATATGCCTGCTGCTGATGAAATGCTATATCCTGAAAATTATAAATATCTTTCAGATATATTAAGCTATCATGCAGTTGGAGCTCGCTCAGTAGAAGATCAACAGCATAGATTTACTGTAAGTGGTGTTGATATGCCTGTAGGAATGAAGAATCCTACCAGTGGAGATATCCATGTAATGTTAAATTCCATTAAAGCGTCACAGCTTGGTCACTCTTTTATATATAATGGTTGGGAGATTAAAACAAGTGGAAACCCTCTTTCACATGCTGTTTTAAGAGGGGCAGTAGACTCTTATGGCAGAAACATTCCAAATTATCACTATGAAAACTTGACTTATCTTGCTAGCGAATACGAAAAGCAACAACTATTAAATCCTTCTATTATTGTAGATACAAATCATGCAAATTCAGCAAAGCTTTATAAAGAACAACCAAGAATTGCAAGAGAAGTATTGATGAGTAGAAAATATAATTCTACACTTAAAAAAATGATTAAGGGACTTATGGTTGAAAGTTATCTTGTAGGAGGTAAACAAGACGTAAATGATAATATTTATGGGAAATCCATAACAGATCCATGTCTAGGCTGGGAGGATACAGAAAATTTAATTTATTATATTGCTGAAAATGTGTAAAATTATAACAGACAAGCTAAAATAAAGAATATTAATCTTCAGAAATTGGATAAGCTTAAAGATGATTTTCTAGCCAATAATACCATGAAGACTCCTCTTCATGGTATTATTGGGATTAAAATTTCTCCAATATACATACAATTCCATTTTCATCAATTATGTCATAAATGATTTTATCTACAATATGAATAGAACCTAAATTTTTCATCAGTTTATTATCCTTCCTTCTCTTACTTTAATACTTCATTCAAATCAAACTTTCTTTTAAGTTCTTCAATTTTTTATTCAATCCAAGCATAAACAATGCTGTTAAAATTACGGTCAACAAATCCGCTACAGGCTGTGCCCAAATTACACCTTCAATGCCAAAAAGCCTTGGCATAATCAAAATGGCCGGAATAAAGAATAACCCTTGACGACTGATACTGAGAAGTCCACCTTCTTTACCCATTCCTAAAGCAAGGAATAAGCACATATATACTTGCTCAAATCCAAACAGTGTAAATACAATTCCATTTGCCCTGAGTGCCCTGCCCCCTATATCAATGAGTATAGCATCATTTTTAGAAAACAGCGACACGATCTGGTCAGGAATGATAATCAAAATAAGTGCAGCAGCAACACAGAATATTGTTGACCACTTAAGTGATCTGACTTACGGACAGTAAATTGGGCTAAATATAAAAGCAATACATAAAAATCA
>ENA-UOOE01002093-UOOE01002093.1-fermentation-metagenome-genome-assembly--contig:-NODE-2093-length-15039-cov-3.658302_pt1 | contig 15039 bp, 9 predicted proteins | sample MGYA00245776_ERZ724021 | MGnify/ENA primary metagenome ERZ724021 (study PRJEB28704, sample SAMN03018321) | fermentation metagenome | biome: anthropogenic terrestrial biome; feature: soil; material...
CTCGTTCAGGGTTTTATCCACAATATTGGCAAACACCTTTTCCTCAAAACCTTCCGGAACCATACCGAAGCGCAGCGACAACAAATTGGAGGTAACCGTATTGTTGCCATACTGTGCCTTTTCCTTATCAAAAAATCGATTGTTGTTTGCTTCCTTCACGGCAGTTGCCTGACGCGAGAAATCGCTCACTTCTTCAGTTTTATTTTGCAACAATGCAAATTTTTCAAGCAAACGGAGCATATGATAAAAAACGAACTCCCCAGTAGCGCGCCATCCGTTTTACGAGCCGGATCAGCCGAGTGTATCATTTCGGGCAACTCGGGAGGCATGCACCAATCACCGTATAAATCACGTGGTATGATGTTTTCCTCCATGAAATTGTCCTTCATAAATTTCATCCATTTTTTCATGGATGCATAATGCCGCCTGATGGGCCTTTCGTCGCCATATTGCTCGTACAACATATCAGCAACAATCAGATAGGTGCCGGGCCAGGTCATGTTGTCGTTGTAAAACCGCCAGTAGGCGGGCGCCACATCGGGGATGCTGCCGTTTTCCAGTTGCGCCTCTTCTATATCATCCAGCCATTTGGCATAAAAATTATGATTGTTGAACATGAAACTCTCCCCGTGCGATCCCGTGGCCCGATCTCCAAGCCACCCCATTCGTTCATCACGCTGCGGGCAATCTGTGGGTATGCCGCGAATACCCCAATACGCATTTTGGTATATCTGGTTGATCGTCCGATCGGAGGTCTCAAACCGACCGGTTGTCTCCATCTCATCATAGATGACTTTTCCCTCAAAATCATTGATTGTCGGCGTTCCGGGATATCCGGTTATTTCCACGTATCGAAATCCGTGATAGGTGAAAGACGGTTCCCAAAATTCACGATCTGCTCCCTTCAATGTATAGATGTCCGTCACCAATGCATTTCTGATGCTGGCCATATACAGGGTTCCGTCATCTTTTAGGACTTCGGCAAAACGCAATTTCACCCGGTCGCCGGCTTTCCCCTTAACCTTCAGACCCACCCATCCCACGATATTCTGTCCCATGTCGAGGATATACACATCGGGTTCTAGGTGTGAGGGTTTCCATCACCTTGATATTTGAATTGAGTTGTGCTTGAAGTGTGCCGCCTGGAGCATCGGTCCATTCCGCTTCCATCCAATTCACATCGTCAAACCCGGGACTGCTCCACCCCTGCATCTCTTTTCGGGCATCATATTCCTCTCCGTCAAATTCGTTGTTCGCCAGAATGGGTCCATCGGCGGTTACCTTCCAAGAGTCATCACTCACAATGAGTTGCCGGCTGCCATCGGCATACTCGACCTCAAGCTGAAAAATCATTTTGGGGAATCCATAATTTTGGGTAGGTGGAAGCGGAGGATACGACTTATCCTCCGCAGTACGCATATTGAAAAAACGCCCGCTACCCAACACAACACCGATGGCATTGTCACCACGGGTCACAAGGCCCGTCACATCAAAGGTATTGTACTTCACATTTTTGATATAGTCGGTCGACGTGGGTGCAAGCACCTGATCACCTACTTTCTCCCCATTAATATATGCTTCATACAACCCCAACCCGGAGATATAGAGCTTGCTTTTTACAATCTCTCCGCTACTTTGAAATTCCTTCCTGAAATAACGGGCAGCCAGACGAGTTTTCTCTTTCAAGATATCTTCCGGAAAACTTTTGTCGAGTCCAATCCATTGGGCTTTCCAATCATCGTCACTCATAAACGCCATGCTCCACTGCGCCGGCCGACTCCAGGCAGAGGTCACGTGATTCGTGGTTACTTTGATCTTCCAATGGCAGGTTGTTCTGCTTTCAAGAGGTTTTCCTTCATAGGGTATGTTGACGGAGCTTTCCGAATAAACGGTTGAATGCTTATTATGGACAACTAAACAATAATGCCAGTATTGTATACAACCACAATAAACAAGCAACTCAATCGGTATATCACCATCAATCTTATTTGCCGGGTTGATAGGGTATAGGTTTGGCAAACTCACCTTTCATTTTTTGTGGCAATTGGTAGACATTCCCCTTGTGATCGCAGAAATATAGCCTTGACTCAGAAGGCTGTCCACCATGTCCGTCAGCCCAGAATGCATAAAAATCGGGATGCACCGGAATAGGTCTGCGTGCATAGGTATGATTGTATATACTCTTCTCTGTCAGCCTCTTCACTTTCTTCCATGTTTTACCTTGGTTCTTTGTCACCCACATTTCCATCTCGCCACCGGTGTTATAGGGTTGCGGTCCCATGGCGGTAGGGGCAATTATGACCCAGCGATTTCCCTTACCCATGTAGATGGATCCGGCATCATAGTTGTTTCCCGCGGGTGCCAGGTCGTTGATTACCCATTCTTTTCCACTCCACCATGCCGTATGCCACATTCTTGGTCCATGACCTGGTCCGGGAAGAGGCCCTTTACTGGTGATGTAGAGAATAATGGGGCGCCCTTTTTTGTCAAAATTCAGATCGGCAATATACACATTTCGTTCTTCCGAGTCGTAATCGTGTACCAATGCCTTGTTGGCAACTTCAGTAAGAGGCAACTCAATTGTTGCGCCATCGGCGGTGATCCAGGTTTTCCCAAAATCATCTGATTGCAGGTAGTAGAGGTTTGTGCGGTAATCCAGTCCGCCCCTTACTTTCCGGCTCGGGTGGTAGTTAAACGATGTTCCGATTCGTTTGCCCCGGTTGCCACTGGTTTGGTATTGGCCCTGGTGCAGCAAAGAGAGGTCTTTCCATTCCGACCACTCAACACCATCCTTGCTGGTCATCCAGCCGATCACACGACCGCCCACCTTCTCATAATGGGTAAAGAGTCCTGTAAAGCCCTCCTCTTCTGAGTAGTACATCTGCAGGTAGGAGAAGTTATCCATTGGCACTTTTTCCCCATTCACAATCTTTGTTGCCGATACTCTCACAAACTCGGAGATATCGTAGGGCAACCTGCTTTTGTGTATGAAAGAGGGACGTCCGGTTCCGTGTGAGGTAGAGAAGATCCAGATATAGCCCTCTTTGTCGATCTGTATCACCGGGTTGTCGTGAGCATCGTTTGTGGCTTTGTCGAGCACGATGGTAGGACGGGGTACCATACCTGTTTTATGGTCATAATAGGATACCATGTGTAGCAGGGTTTTACCTGTTTCATCGGTTCCGCCATAGCAGAAAAATGTTTTGTTCACTGCTTTTGCATATACCGAAAAGGGGTAATGATTTGCCGGATAGGTACCCAGTCCGCCACTGTACTTGTACTTGTACTCCGCACTGGGGCTTCCTGCCTGGCCAGCGCCAGTGATATGGTACCATATTCCGCGATAGCCATCAGCCGGTTTATTGTATAATTGAGATTTCCCGTAGATATCGGATTGTGCTGTTGAGTGGCTGATTCCTACTACGATCAGTCCAATCAGTAACAATGTTGTTTTCAAATGCATAATGTCTGTTTTATTGTAAAATGGATTGCCAGCCGGACGTGAAGTATGCGACTGTTATTTGTTTGAGTAATTTCCTGTTATTGGTTCGTAGGCAAATGTCTTTCAGATCCTTATAGATATAATACTGCAGCCAGTAACCATTGTGGTATTTCTCCCTCACGGAGGTTGCTTGCTTCAGTTTGGCGTACCAGCTGGTGTTCACTCCGAACTGCTCGGCGACTCTCACCGCCTTGTGTGCCTGTTCCCAAAGATTTTCGGCCATCGCCTTTTTCAGTTGCTGATAGTCCTTGTATTCGAATGTGACCGGATCATATAGTTCACAACGGTCATCAATGCCCATTTCAAGTAGGCTAACCCTCTCCTCGAACTTCTGGTCGCCATCCATATCATACTCGATCAGGTCAATGAAGCCGTTGTTGTCGCTATCCATGTATTTGATCGTGGCGAATCGCTTCGGTTCACCCGGCTTCCAGGTACGGTTGTAACCTTGGTAGTATTTTGCCTGCTGGTCGATCCGCCAGCATCCCCACTCCGCACCGTACAGATGCAGCCGACCGTCGAACTTGCCAATGTATAGTTTGCCTTCCCCGGAGTTATCCATATCCCACTCACCCCGGTCGCCAGACGAATCTGATTGGGGGTGGTTATCAATTCCTCCTTTTCCGGTGCCGATCTTAAAAGGGTCAAGAGGGTCAAGCAATTCCACCCGTTCCCAGCGGTGACAGTCATCGTCCTCATCATAGACAAAATATACACGGTTCCACTTACCTCTCTCTTTCTTGAAAATCAACTCATAAGCCTGGTCATGATCCGGATAAATCAGCTCCCCGAGGTGTCTCCATCGCGGGTCGAGGAAGAAGGAATCGGTAGCCGGAAGTCCCATAAAGTTGGGCAGCGGCTGAACCTTGTCGCTATAATCAAATCCTTCTCCCCGGAAATTCAAAGTGAAGTCGAAGTCAAACTCGTGTCCGGTACCGTTGTCGTTGTCCAGGTCAACCGAGATCGATACCCAGTCCATCTTGCCGTTGTAATACATTGTTTTGGGATGGACAGACTTTGTGGAGTCGTTGAAATAAAGGGGGGAGTCGACCAACCGGATTGCCATCTCGGTTAGGTTATCGTTGTCAGGATCGTAAAAGAGAAAGGGGTTCTCCCAGTTGTACCGGAGATCCTCCATCCTGTTGGTGGAAGCATGTACTTTCAGGAAAAGGCTCTTACCACTGTAATCCTCAATGAAATCGGAAGTACCACTGAACTCCCATGCTTTTAACTGGAGTGTATTCCAGTCAATATAGTTAAATACCTGATCGCCATCGGTGTCCATCACCCACATGTAGTGTCCGTGTGGCCATACCTCTTCGCTTTCCGTTTTCGGATATTCCACCAACAGCTGCATGTCTGCAACGCCATCACTGTTGCTGTCGCACCATTTGATGATCAGATCACCCAAGCCTCCATAGAAACCGTCGTTATTGCGATCTATCAGTAGACAGTCACTGTCAGTATCACCTTCCAGATCGCCGTTTTGCATATCGTCATCATCATCGATCCAGAGAACAGGAATACCATCAGCTGTCACACTTTTGATTGCATCGGGATCGCCGTCATCGTCAAAATCGATATACTCCACTTGGTATCCAATGGGTGGGGGAGGAAGCCGGTAGGGAATTATTGGCAGTTTTTGGTTCCAATAACCATCTTGTCCCTGAGCTATGCCAATGAAAGGAAAGAGTAAAAAGAAAAGAAAAACTACTCTCATGACCCTCTGATTTATTTCTTCGGCAGTTTAATCACCTCACTTCCTGCGAGCAGGAAAGCACCCGTACCGTATACTTCCCAACTATCTTCCGAGAAATTTCTTTGCGGATCCCCTCCAATGGGTTGTACCCATCCCACGCGACCTTCTTCGTTGACGCATCGGCTGAGGCTGACCCAGGCTTTTTTTACCACTGGAAGATATTCCTTTTTATCCAACAGCTTGTTGTTGATACCCCATGCAAGGGCGTAACAGTTGAATCCTGAACCGCTCACCTCGCCACCGGGATAAGCCTCGGGATCGAGCAGACTGGCTCTCCAAAGGCCATCTTCCAGCTGAAGTCCGGCAATTCTGCCAGCCATCTCTTTGAACAGCTTCTCATAAAAAGGCCGTTGGGGATAATCAGCCGGAAGATCCTGCAGGAGACGCACCAGCCCTCCCATCACCCAGCCGTTGCCACGTGACCAGAAAATGGGCTGACCGTTTGCTTCTTTACGTCCGGAACCATCCTCCTTGACCACGTACCTAAGGTCCCGGGCAAAGAGACGTTCTTTCTTGTTGTATAACAGATCGTAACATTGCCTGAAATACTCATCGTTACGTGTAAGATATTCCGGGTTTCCAGTTGCTTTCCACAGCTTTGTCATAACCGGGGGAGCCATAAACAGCGCGTCGCACCACCACCATTTGATAATTTCGATCTTCCCTCTCACCGGGTAGGGGTTATCAATAAAGCGTCTGATCGTGTCGATTGTCGGCCGGATGATCTCCGATTTTTTCTCCAACTGATAGATATCGAGATAGGTCTGACAGATAGCGACATCGTCCGCATGGTAAAAGCGTCGGTAGGGTTGCCATTGGGTCTTCTCACCCAGGTCCATCAGGGCATTGTAGATCTCATCCGATTTTGTGGTCTCCCAAGCGGCGAACACACCCGCGTAAAATGCGCCATTGGTCCAATCCTTTATATTGTGTTTTGGATTTTTCAGTTGCCAACTGGTAACTTTCAGCATGGTAGACTGGATATAGTCTTTATTGAACAGTTGGTTCTCAGCTTGGTCGATAGAGGCCTTTTTTGCGCTACAAGCCGAAAACAGCGTTAACAGACAGATCAAGAGTAGAAGTGAGTTGTTATTTTTCATCATGATTGCTTGGTTTGAAGTTTTCTTCATTATTCATTGGTGTTCATATAGAAAAGAGACCCTTAGAAACTGCGTTTCGTATGTTCCAACAATTTTTCATGACATTCATGAATAGCTCTTGGAAGATTTGTTCCAGTAATTAAGTCAATTCCCAAAGATCTCTATGGATATCATTATCAATGGTATACTAATATGGGGTCCTTACAGTATCCTTCTCCAGGAATGCTTCGAAACTGTATGGTGCACCTGCAATGCGCAGGATTCTCTTCACGATTAGCTCCCTGCTGACAGCATTAAAATATTTTAACCCGTTCACCATCGAACTGTATTCTTCGCTCCGGTAAATACCGCTTTTATAACCGTAACCACCTTCGTAGATTCCCGGACGAACATAGCCCGCTCTGCCAATGAAATGTGCCCATCTCACCTGTTCCGGATCGTTGGTCAAATCTACATTCAACAGTCTACCGGCATTCCATGCGGCTCTCAACTGTGTCTCTTCCGCAGAAGAGAGAGTGCCTGTAATCGTACTGTTTTCGTCAGCCAGTAACCCAAAAGCAAAGCCGCCACCCTGCCGGATAACAGTATTGGTGAAATCCTCATATACTCCGGGAGAGTAATTCCTGTATACCGGAACAAGAGCAATGCTACGTCCATCGTTTGTTGCATAGGTGAATCCACCCTTCCTCCTTTTGTTGAGTACCACAATTGTGGTCATCTCTGACAAAGCGTTATCATCCACCTCAGGGATATTCTTCACATATTGGTAAACCTTCGTAGTGTTAGCGGTGAGTGCAGTCCCGGAAAAATTTGACTCAAAAACCGTACTGAGACGGATCGATTTGTCCGATTCTGAGATTCCGCCATCGTTTGAATAGGCTGCCACTTTCCAGACCTCAAAATATTCTCTGTAGGATTTATAGGGCTCAACCGAGAAAAATGCCGTGACAGCTTCATCTGCAAACCTATCGAATGTTCCGTTATAGGCATAATCACTCTGTTGAAAACCGTCACCCGTGATTGCCAATCGAACAGGATTCAACCCTGATGTATGCGTTTGAATACGAACCGCTTCTCCATCTGCATAGAGTGTTTTCTCACCTGTTGTGAAGCTTTGAATATCACTTACCCGCTTTTCAGCTCCTTTCGTTACGGAAACCCTCCAATAATATAAAGTGTTGGGATGTAATATGGTTGTTGGAATCAGTGATTCTTTCTCCTTAGGAGTAATGGCGGTCCAGGTTAGCTGGTCGGTAGAATATTCAAGTTTATAGGTACCACTGGGCAACAATATGGAGTTGTGCCACCTGAATTCAGGTGCACAGCTGATTTCGGTTGCTCCTCCTTGCGGGTACATCAGCAATGGATTAACGGGAGTGTATTGTGTAATATTGTCTGTATAAAAAGTATCAGGAGACAACTCTCCGGGAAGGTAAAGGCTTCTGTGTGTGAATGAATCACCGGAATAATCATCAATCACGAGAACAGAAGCGTTATCTGTGAGGTAAACTATTTTCTCCGTCTGATCGAGAGAGGAGATGTAGGTGATCTCCTCATTGTGGTATTTGTTTAACTGTTCCGATGAGCCGAACTGGATGGTCAGCTTTTCGCCACTCAATGAGGTGCTCTTGATTTGACGTGGGGTGAGACCGCTCTCGTATAGATCCCCATAGGCTGTCCCCAGTACCTCCACTTTCATCGATTTGTTGCCTGCGTCGTCGTAGGTGAAAAAATTGAACGTGTAGTTCCCTTCAGTCAGATCTTCAATGATCAGTGTGGTATCAATACCTGAGGTAATCGGTTTCTCCAGGCTCTCCTTGTCATTCGACCAGAATACTTTCACTTTGGTAATCCTGGGATCAGCAATAGGCTTCCAGGTGACCAATACCCTGTTTTTACCGGGATAGGCCTTTACTGAATCCAGTTTGGCATTATAGATAATCTGGCCGCTTTCCAGAAACTCAGCATAGGTTCTATCCATTTTGTCACACGACCATAAAAAGCTCAAAGAGCATACCAATAAGATGATGAGGCCGGAAAAGATATGGTGTTTGGATATATTACTCATATTATCATGTATATTGATTATTATTACTCAGCAACGGGTTGTCCATAAAACTGCAATTCAGCACAAGACCAGTAATTCTGATTTCCCCACGTAGACAATACTTTATAACGGATATAGCGATAAGGGGGTGTACCTTCGGGCATATCGAAATTTTCTCCATTCAATGCAGTTAAACGATCCTCTTCGGTACTGTTAGCATTTCCAGGGGTCTCATTCCCGGAAGGCCTTACTGATTCATACGACTCAATGAGTGTCCATGTCTCATATGCACCATCAGGTGAAGGATCATTGCTTCCCCAAAGTTCAAACTTTTTCGGATGGGTAAAATCATATAATTGGGCATAATTTACTGTTGCCCTGCTCGACCTGGGCCAAAAGACAATCCTGCTGAGCATATACTTTCTGCCAAGATCGATGGTGATGCTGCTCGGTAATCCTGCGTATGGTATTGCAGTACTTGGATTCTGAAAGAAAAAGAAGGCACCTGTCGGAAAGGGAGCTTTTGCATTTCCATCCCACATGACAGGTACGTCTCCGGCATCACTCCCAATGGTGTGGTGAGTTTTCACACCAGCCAGGGGGTACTCGTAAGTCAGATCGGTCGGCAGCGGGTAACTCTTCATCAAACCAAGATCTGTCAACTCTTCATAAAGCGGTGTCGCCGTAATTGTGAGCGTATCGGAAACATTTTGCCAGCGGTCGCGGCACACAACGGCAAAAGATTGTTCCACTGCTTCCAGGCCCCTGACGTAGAATGTTCCATTTTCGAGGGAGGTGTACAATGTTTGGTACTCTTCCCACGTATCCAGTTCATTTTTCCCGAAAAAGGCAATCTGAAGGTATGCTTTGGTCGGATTGGTAAAGACGGCCTTTACTCCACCAAAAATTGGGTTTACCTGCAGATTTTCTGCGACCTGCTTATAGGGAGGAGTGGTTGGAGAGACAGTAATGGTTACAGGCTCCGACCGGATTTCGGAAAAACTCACACTATAAACAGATACGGTATAATCACCTGCTTCCGGAAACCCTTCCAGCAGAAGTGTAGAGGTATAAAATGAGGCCTTTGTTTTCACCTCTTTTCCATTGATTTCGTATACCGCTTCAATATAGTTGATGTTGTCATCATTCGGGAGGGCATACTCCACCAATGCCGCACCATTGATGTTTTCAATATTTTTCACTGTTACGGGAAGGGGTTTTGCATCGCTTCTTCCGATGGGATCATTCAGGTCAGCCTTGTGATCGCACGAAGAAAAGAGAATAATCAAGGATAACAGTGCTCCCGCACAAGAGTACCTCCCTACAGAATCCCCATATTTTTTCATTTTCATAATTACTTGTATTTGATTAATAACCAAAATTCTGAACCAGGTTTTCATTTTTCCGCATCTCTATTGTTGCGATCGGCCAAAAATAGTCTTTCATGCTGAAGACAGGTTGCGTCAGCGTTACCGGTACGTAGTAGGTCTCCTCGGTCCTACCGTATACATACCAGCCGGTGATCGGTTTATTCAATTCAACGTACGCGGTTTTCCATCTGCGCAGGTCCCAATACCCTTTTCCCTCAAATGCCAGTTCGATGGTACGTTCCCGCTGGATAATCTCTCTTCTTCCTGCCAAAGTATTTGGTTTTTCCGGATTTCTGGAATAGATGCCCCAGCTCCATTCAACACCGTTCAATCCGGCTCGTTCACGTACCTTGTCCACATATTCCAGCACATCACTTTTTGATCCACCCGCTTCGTTGAGCGCTTCCGCGTAAAGCAGATAGAGATCAGCCAACCGTATCACCGGCCAAGCATAGGGTGTTGCTGAGGCAGATGTGCCGGATGCCACAACCGATTTGTAATGATTCAGCTTCTTGGCTGAATAACCTGTCAGGTTGTGTCCGTTCAGATACATGCTACCAGCAGGCTGCCCCAGTTTCATTTGTGCGTAGAGCGGATCCTCTTCATTGAGAAAAGATGATCCGAACCATACATTTCCGTCGAATACCATATCGGCATAAAACCTGGGCTCACGATCAAAGTTCAGACCTACCGTGGTATATCCCTCTTTGATATAATATTTCTCTTTTGCTGTAGCAGCTCTTACATCGTAGATACCTGCCATATTGTAGGAGATGTCTTCATCAATGGGAACTCCGTTTTTGGAATAGAATTTCTCTACAAACTTCAAGGGAACATTCATCCTTGCAGTATAGGATACGTTTGTAGAGCCACTCACCAATGATCGTGGCCAGTTATAGGCTGAGATTGTTCCCGAACCACCCACCCAGCAGTTGGGGTTTGCCCAGATCACCTCCTTGTTGAAATTTTCCGTGACAGAGCCGCGTATACTCAGTTTCACCCTGGTCTCATCCGAGATATCCATGCCTTCATCAAACAGATAGAGTGAATGTCCCCTCTCTTCTACGAAGTCGATCGCTTCCTTGCAGGCATCGGCCGCTTCTACCCATCGCTGAAGCTTCTCTTCTTCTGTCTTGTCGGGGTTGAAGATAGCCACTCCCCGGTTGTCTACAACATCAGCATAGTCCCTGTTTCCATTAAAAAGGGGACTTGCCCAGGTCACCAACACATAGGCTTTTAGGCTCATGGCTATTCCTTTGGTGATTCTTCCCAGTTCTTCTGTTTCGTTGAAAATCTGTTCGGGAATATACTCGTTGTTGATCACAGTATCCAACAAATTGACAATATACCCAAAACATTCATCTATTGTGTTTCTGTATACCTTGCTATCCTGAATAGAGGTATTTACCGGAAGATTTTTGTCTTTTATGTAGATGGGGCCATATTGACGTACCAGCCAGAAGTGATAATAGGCTTTCAGGAAGTTTGCCTCACCGATCCATCGTGTGCGCTCATCCTCTTCCATATCGGGAACAAGGTGAATGTTCTCCAGGAAAATATTACAATCACTGATTCCTTGGTACAGCGAGCTTCCGGCAGCGTTCAGGTTGCCATATCCTCTCCAGGCATCGGCTGTGGGTGAGTCAGCTCTCTGCTCCCCATATTGTATGGATCGTCCAACCCCACCGATGGAACCATTGGAGTTGATGTCGTCAGAAGCACAAAAGAAATCTTCACCTGCAGTAAGTCCGGGATTGGATGTTATGCTTCCCTGCTGGGGCATATAGGCGAAACAGGTAAAGAGGTATTTCTCTGCCGAGTAGCGTGTTGTAAATGCGTTGTCTATGGTTGCAATACCATCAGGCACAATATCCAGGTAGTTGCATGATGAGAGGCTGAAGATAAGTGCAATGAGCCCCGCATTGATTGTTTTTACATATCTGTTCATTGTATAATTCAGTATTAAAATGTTAAGTTTAACCCTACATTCAGGACACGCTGTATGGGGTAGTTGAAGGCACTTCCACCCTGTTCCACATCCCATAAGTCAAACGCACTCCATATCCATAGGTTGTTTCCACTCAGATAGAAACGCAACAGGTCCACACCAAATTTCTGAGTGAGCTTTCTGGGAAGTGTATAGCCCATCTCGGCCGACTTCAATCGCAGGAATGAGCCGTCACGCATAAACCAGGTGCTGGTCTGCGCATTGTTGTTGATGCTGTTGGTTGACAGACGTGGCCAGAGGGCATAGATATCACGGGTATCCTCATTCCAGTAGCTTTCAGCAATAAATTGTGTCAATTGATTGATTCCAATCAACCCATTGTCCGTGTCTCTTCTGAAAAAGGGTGACATCTCTGCGTAACTGATCCAGAAAGATTCGTTTGCAAGTCCCTGGAAAAATAGAGAGACATCAAAATTCTTGTGGCCAAAGGATGCCCCGAACCCATATATGATTTCGGGAGTAGTTGGATATCCAATCGGCACCTGGTCGAGGTCTGTAATCTGACCATCACCGTTCACATCACGGTACTTGATATCGCCTGCCAAGTATGTTCCGAACTGAGTGGGTGAATTGGTCACTTCATTGTCATCGACAAACAATCTCTCGGCAATATACCCCCATCGCTGATTTACCGGGTAACCTACTCTTGACCTCCACCACTCCTTCTCATAATACAATTCATCATATAGCGAATATTCCCCACGAGCAAAGGTATAGTTTCCCATGAGTTGAAGCCATGTATCCTTGTTAAACGATTTGTCCCAAGCAAGAGAGAGATCAATTCCATAAGATTTTGCTTCACCCACATTGGCTTGTGGAATAACCCACAATCCCATGGTAGAAGGGATATTCGAACGATTTTGCAAAATATTCGAACGATTTTCGATATAATATTCTCCGATCAGAGAGAAACCGTTTTTTAACTCCAACTCCAGTGCAAGATTTGCTTTCGTTGCTATTTCCCAGGTGATGTTGGGATCTGAGTAACGTCCAATGGAAATGCCGTTGTTACTGTATCTTCGCTCATAACCAAATCGTTGGGTCAGATTGGTGTTGTTCATGTTGATTTCAGACAGGTACAAAAACCGTGACCCGATGTTGTCATTTCCTACAAGACCGTATGAAGCTCTCAGTTTGAGCAGGTTGATGAATCGATCAGTTTTGGAGAACCATTGTTCATTGGAGACATTCCATGCGATACCCCCGGAAGGGAAAAAACCGAATTGGTTGTTTTTCGCAAATCGTTCTGAACCATTGTAGCCGAAATTGAATTCAAGAAGATAGCGGTTATCGAAACCGTAGGTAAAGCGACCAGATAACCCCACATTCCTGTAGGGTAGTGACTCCTGCACGTTGGTTGCTCCCAGTGAGGCTGAGTTTCTCAACTGGTAAACCAGCATTGCACTTGTGTTGTGCAGATCGGCAAAGGTCCGGTTATAATTTACCGAGGCTTCGACATACATATCAGCCGTTGGGACTCCGATTCCACTGGTATAATTGAGATAATCGGTTCCTTCATCCGGGTTCAAGTTATAAATTGAGTAGGTATTTGCCAACCTATCGTAGGAGCCTAATCCATACCAAAATGGGTTATAATAGCGACTGATTGCGTGATTGGACCTGCGCAAAATATTAAACAGTACACGGGCGTTCAACCCTTCAGTCAGAAAGTTGAAATTCTGGGTAACCTCGAATTGCGCCGAGATATTGGAGGAACCCCTCTCCTGGTACCCTTTAACCATCTCAGCATAAGGGTTGAGGTAATAGTTGTTACCTGATTGTGTATTTCCGAAAAGGATATTTTTCGTATATTGGTGTCCTTCATCCACGGGATAATAAGCGGGAAATAAAACCGGGTTACTTCTCATGATAAGGGAGTACATCTGCGAACCGGTATATGCAGGTCCGTTATAGTCGGAAAAGGTTGCATTGAATTTGGAGGCAATATCTGTTGTTTTGGTTGGCTTAAGGGTGATATTGGATCGAAGCGAATAGACATTGCTGGAGATGCCACTGTTGAAGTTGTTGCGTGAATCCACTTTCAATACGCCCGAATCGTGTGTCACTGCCCCTGTCACGTAGTATGTCACCAATTCACCCCCTCCGCTGATGCTCAGGTTTACCCGTTGGTTCATGGTTTGATCTTTCAGCAACTCTTTCTGCCAGTCGGTGGTTGGATAGATAAATGATCCTGATCCAACCACCGTGTTGTAAATTTTATCTTCCGAGTACAATTGTTGTGCCAGAGGTTCACGCGTAGTAATTGCCTCGTTGTGCATCTTCATATAGGTTATCGGATCGGAGAGTTGCAATTTCTTTGTAGGTGATGAGACTGAATTCTCGACGCGTGCGGTTACCTTTATTTTTCCTGCCTCTCCTTTTTTGGTTGTCACTAAGATAACCCCATTCGCTCCACGTGCACCATACAGGGCAGTAGCTGTTGCATCTTTCATTATTGAAAAACTTTCTATATCATCAGGCTGCAAACGAGCAAGGTCGGTTGAGGAGAGCTCGATGTTATCGATCAGGATCAATGGATTCTTGTTTGCTCCGAAGGTGGTGATTCCTCTCACGAAAAATGATGCATTGTCGGATCCCGGTTCTCCCGTTCGTTGAAACGAGATGACTCCCGCGGCACGTCCCGCCAGCGCGGTTGTCAAATTACTGGTAGGGACTTTCAGGTCGGCAGGCTTAACAGTTGTTATTGATGCGATTACACTCTCTTTCTTCTGTTTCCCGAAAGCAACAATGGTCACTTCGTCCAATTCGCTTGCCGCGGGGCTGAGCGCCACCTCGATGTAGGTCTTGTTCCCCACCTGAATCGTTTGGGATTCCATACCGAGAAATGAGAAAACCAGATTGTCGGAAGCGTTGGCCCTTATTTCAAAGGTCCCGTCGACGTCGGTGGTGACTCCCCGGGTGGAGTGCTCGATAAGGATGCTGACGCCCGGCAACGGCTCATTCGTCTCTGCTTCCGTAACTTTCCCCCTTACCTGCTGTGCGGAAAGATGCGGAGACAACAGACCGAAGCACAAAAAAGCAAAAAATAATCTCATTTTCATCTTGTTGTTTTTGATTGAATTTTTCATGTTGTCTTTGTTTGTATTCAAATAATGCATTACCTGCAATGGCCCAGATATGGGAAAGGAGATCCCCTTACGTTCATATTACTCGTTGTGGGTCCACACAACATGAGGCGGCTCCACAATAGATCTAGGTGTTTTCCGGTTATTATTATGTTCTTTTGTACACA
>ENA-UOOE01002096-UOOE01002096.1-fermentation-metagenome-genome-assembly--contig:-NODE-2096-length-15037-cov-4.614003_pt1 | contig 15037 bp, 13 predicted proteins | sample MGYA00245776_ERZ724021 | MGnify/ENA primary metagenome ERZ724021 (study PRJEB28704, sample SAMN03018321) | fermentation metagenome | biome: anthropogenic terrestrial biome; feature: soil; material...
TGGCTATCGTTGAAAGGTTTAATCGGCGCTCAGGAGCCCGTTTTCACCCATGAACTCCTGAAACTTGAAGAGCATCTTTGCCTTGCGCTGGACGATGTCGGTCTCAGTAAAATCCGATGCACTCGTGGCCAGATCTACGAGTTCCTTGATTTTTGTCCCTTCCTTTTTCTGCTTCCGACTGTTCTCAAATCCAAGGTAGTACTTCACTTTGTCGGCGAACCTGTAATCTGCGGCCCGGATATTGATGCGCTTCTCGAGCAGCGCCTTATTGCCGAGGCTTTCTATGTTGCGGGCATCTGTCAGAGAGTGTTCTTTTTCCTGACGATTCCGGGCATAGATGTGCTCGATTTCCAGAACGCTCTCGAGCGACAGAAGCTCCTGCTCCGGATCTTGGAATGCCCACCATGTCAGCATCGACTTCGTAATCGCCCGGTTGTTGCTGAACGTGTAGTTGTTGAAGGCATTCTGCAACTGCGGTGTATGGAACAGAAAATCGGAGAATGTCACAGGCTGCCCGTTAACAATGTTGATCATCTCGGCAAACACAGGTGTCCTTAATGCGTTGACACCCGGATTCGTTACAGCGTATGCCCATATGAAGACCGTGATCTTGTTGAGGAACTGGTAAAAGCTCTCGTCATCGAGTGCGCCGTTCTGATCGCGGTTCGCCATGTAATAGACCGATACGAAATAGGTCCACATTCCGTTCGGCGCATAGTTCAGAACAAACAGTCTTCTCAGAATTCTGTCGGAGAAGCGTACAACACTCTGGTTCTGTACGTCATTCCAGAAATTGGCGAGATCGATCAGGTTCTCGAATGTCGTGTCTGTTTTCAACAGAGCATACGAATTTCGTTCATAGAATTTCCGGAGTGCTTCTGTCGTCGAGGACTTGTTGCCCTGCTTTGCACGCTCGTAATACATGTACCGCGTGAACAGTTCGTCCATTGGCGTGCCGGAAATAGGATGGAACAGAGAATCGCACAGTACTTCGAGATCCTTCCATTTTGCGATAAACGAATCCTTCTCGCCTTTGGACGAATAATACTTGTAGAACTGCGCCTTGAAAATATCGGAATCAGATAAAGGCTTTCCTCTGTCATTGAGCGTAGAGAATATGCGTAAAGCTGTATCCTGTGACTCTGCTTCAATCGGCAGCAAGATGCAGTTGTTGAGAATCCTTGTTGGAAGATATGCGAAATAGCTCGGATATTCATCGAGGAACTGGTTAATCTTTTCCTGGAAAAACCTATAATTCTGTGCATAACGACTGTGTTGACTTTCATCAGCCACACCCGTGCGAAGAATGTCAATGAATTCCTGCTTATCCTTATCTGTAGCCACCTCTGAATCAATCTTGAGAGCGTTCATATCAGGTTTGTCAAATTCGTCAGTCTTCCAAATGCACTGTTCGATATTCTTCCGTGTTGTTACGGACAGCTCGTCTTTCATTTTGCTATAACGGGTGTAGAAGGCCCTGAGAAGCAGCATAAGTGTGGTAAGCCTCTGTTGACCATCGATGATTTCCTGCTTTTTATCTTCATTCAGGAAAGTAACAATCGGGCCAAGAAAATACTCATCATTATGACGATCAAACTTATCGCAATCATTATCAGGGAACGAAAACGCAAAAAGGTCATCCCACAGGGTTTGGCACTCCTTCTCCTCCCACGCGTATGGGCGCTGATAATCCGGTATTAGAAAGTCTGCCTTATTGTCTCCTAACAGAAGTTTTACTGTTTTTTGCTCAATTCCAAGCTTTGACATTTATCTTTTCCTCCATCCGTCGTTAGTTTTCTTTCTTACCGTATTCAGCCTGCGGCTCCGCGACCATACCCATATCTAAGGTCTCGTTCACGTACTGGTTCAATCTGTTTGAATAAGCGCTGACGCGCTCTCCCATATCGTTGTTATCTGCCCAGAGCTCGCACTGCGTCATCACAGTCTGGACGGCATCGTCCATGCCTTCCGGCGGGTACTTGTGCTTCTTCAAAAGCCGCTTGATCAGCATCCGCATTTTCGCCCGCGCGGAATCGCGCTTCTGCCAGTCTATCGTCCGGTTCTTCCGCAGCGTGTCAGCGAGCTCCTTCGTGATGGCGATCAGCTCGTCGTTCTGGTAGAAGTCCTTGATGGCCTGCGGCTTGGTCAGCGCATCATAGAAGGCAAGCTCATCCGCTGTAAGGCCGAGCTCCTGACCTTCCTTCTGGGCCGCCTGTATCTGCTTGGCAAGGTTGAGCATCTCCTCGATGACCTGCTCGTTGGTCAGCATGCCGTTCAGGTACTGGTTCATTTCCTGTTGCAGGATCTCGCTGAACTTCTGCGACTTCACAACATTCGTGTGCTTGTAGACAACAACCTGCTCGGCAATGAGCTTTTTGAGGAGCTCGACTGCGAGGTTCTTCTCCTTCATGTTGCCGATCTCCTCGAGGAATGCCTGATCGAAGATGGAGAAGTCGTGGTTGGCATCCTGGAACAGGTTGATCACCCCGTCGCTGTGGATGCTGGCCTTGAGGAGGTTGTTGATCCGGGCGTTCATTTCCGGCAGGGAGATTTTCTTGCCTTCGCCCTGATTTACGAGACGGTTTACCAGTACGCGGACGGATTCGAAGAACGCGGCTTCGATCCTCTCGTCCTCTGTGGCAAGGGAGGAGCACAGGGACAGCGACTGCTTGAGCATGAGAGCTTCCTTGAGGAACGTATCCCGGTCCTCTTCCTTATCAACAGCGACGATAAAGTTTACCGCGCCACTGATCGCCTTCGAACGGGCGAGGTTACTGCCGTGAATGAAGTCAGAGTAATCGTAGCCGTAGAACAGATCACGGCAGACGGACAGCTTCTCCTGGAACTTCGGATACGCGACCTTCGCTACATCGGTGTCGCCGTAGTTCTTCCGGTCGCGAGCCGTGTAGTCGTTCATCGCTTCTTTGAGGGCGGATGCGATGCCGACGTAGTCGACGATCAGGCCGCCTTCCTTGTCCTGAAAGACACGGTTGACGCGGGCGATGGCCTGCATGAGGTTATAGCCCTTCATCGGCTTGTAGATGTACATCGTGGCAAGCGATGGCACATCAAAGCCGGTCAGCCACATGTCCACGACGATGGCGATCTTGAACGGACTGTCATTGTCCTTGAACTCGGCGGCCAGCTCATCCTTATGCCGTTTGTTCCTAATGATCTCGGCCCATTCCTCCGGGTCCTTGTTGGAGCTGGTCATGACAACCTTGACCTTGTCCGTCCACGCCGGGCGAAGCTCCAGAATCCGCTTGTAGATCTTCATGGCGATCGGACGCGAGTATGCGACAATCATCGCCTTGCCGGTCAGCAGATTCTCACGATAGTTCTCGTAGTGGTCGAGGATATCGTTCACAAGGGATTCGATGGTCTTGTCGTTTCCGAGGATGGCCTCCATCTGGCCGAGTTCCTTCTTGCTGCGCTCGACGACATCCGGATCGGCGTTCTCCGCCATGATGTCGTATTCCTTGTCAATGAGCGCAAGTGTGTCCGCGTCGAGCTTGAGCTTGATGACGCGGCTCTCGTAATAGACAGGACGTGTTGCACCGTCCTCGACAGCCTGCGTCATATCGTAGATGTCGATATAATCGCCGAACACCTCGCGCGTGTTCCGGTCCTTCAAGGCGATAGGCGTACCGGTGAATCCGATGTAGGTAGCATGCGGCAGGCTGTTGCGGATCACACGCGCTGTTCCGACCTTGATTTCGCCGGTCTTGGAGTCAATCTTCTCCTTGAGTCCATACTGCCCGCGGTGCGCCTCATCCGCCATGACGATGATATTGTGGCGTTCGGAAAGCGGCTCGTGGGATTCCTCGAACTTCTGCATGGTGGTGAAGATGATGCCGTTCGCTTTCCTGCCGTCGAGCAGCTCCTTCAAGTTCTGGCGGCTCTGCGCGTGGATCGGATCCTGCCGCAGGAAGTCCTTGCACTTGGCGAACTGGCCGTAAAGCTGGTCGTCCAGATCGTTCCGGTCAGTGATGACAACGATGGTCGGTGAGTCCAGCGCCTCCTGCAGAAGATGCGCGTAGAAGACCATGGACAGTGATTTCCCGCTGCCCTGCGTATGCCAGAACACGCCGCCGCGCCCGTCGGTCGCCATGCCTTTCTTCGTCGATTCAATGGCCTTGCGCACGGCGAAGTACTGGTGGTATCCGGCGAGGATCTTGAACTGCTTCAATCCCTCGTTGGAGAAGCAGATGAAGTTCTTGATGATGTCGAGCAGTCGCTCCTTCTGGAACATGCCCTCGAAGAACGTGTCGAATTGCGCGTACTGCGTGTTCTCGTAGCTGCCATCCTTGGTTTTCCACTCCATGAAGCGGTCTTCGCCGGAGGTGATGGTTCCCGCCTTGCTCGTCAGGTGGTCGCTCATCACGCAGATGCAGTTGTAGATGAACATGGACGGGATCTCGTGCATGTAGTTGCGGATCTGCGTATAAGCCTCGGAAGCGTCGGCCTCCTCGCGAGACGGGCTCTTGAGCTCCATCAGCACGACCGGCAGGCCGTTCAGGAAGAGAAGCACATCTGGGCGCTTATTGCTGTTTTCAACGAATGTCCACTGGTTGGCGATGACGAAGGAGTTGTTGTCAGGATTCTTGTAGTCAACCAGATAGACGAGCCCGGCACGTTCCTCGCTTCCGACGAGATAGCGCACCTCCACGCCATGCTGGATATAGTCCATGAACACGGCGTTCTTCTGAACGAGATCCGCGTTATCAAAGTTCTTCAGCTTGAACAGCGCCTCATGAATGGCACTCTCCGGCATATCAGGATTGATACGGCGGAGAGAATCCTCCAACTCGTCTTCGTATAGCGGGTCCTTGTAGTCCCGGTCGAGATCCGGCCCGTAGACATGTCGCCATCCCATATTCTCGAAAAGCTCTATGATCGTATTCTCATAGTCGGCTTCAGTATAAATTCCTGACATAAAATCAACTCCTTTTTCACTTATCTTTATACTCCAGAGGAGTCCCCGTTCTCCGTTAAACAAGAATTTATATGCGGCTTAGAGGTCGATGCCGGAGACGTCAATCTCACCGGACATGAGCTTTGGCAGCAGCGAATCTCTTAAAACGGATAATTGTTCGCTTTCCAGACCGTTGGCAAATGTCATGTCAAAGACACTCTGACAATAGGTGTCGAATTTGCGCACAAGCTCGAAAGGGGGAATCACAATCGGCTCAGTTTCGATGAATCCTGAAATATCAAGATTCTTGATGCCAGTTGTTCCGTTTTCATAAGAGAAGAACACATTCCGGTTATAAAGATACTGCCAATAGTAATAAAGGAACATGCTGTATCCTTGCTTCGGCTTTAAGGCTTTGCAGAAGTTCGTACAAACCATGCCTTTATCGTATCGGTCGAGTAATGATTGCGAGATAGCCGCAATGCGTCCGGTCGATTGAGTGGGACTGCCACCTGAAATTTCTATAACTACATCGCCATCAATGAGTTGCTTTGCTGAGTAATTCTTAGGGAGGATGTATCTGGTAGGCATTTTCCCTTTATTACCAGCTTTGACATCCGGGATATCAGCACCACGGATGCAATAGACCTGCTGGGTGAAATTTCCTTGTGGAGATTCTTTCCCCCAGTCACCGGCTATCATAGATTCGATAATGTCGCTGAATGTGCCGATATCCCAATCAGATGATGCTGGATTGGATATAAACCATTCCTGAAAAAGGGCCTGAGCTTGCTGCTCTAAATTCTTGTTTATCCTCTCATTCTCCTCGATCTTGTCATCGATAGCCGACAACGTCGAAGCAATTCTGATTTGCTCCTCCTTAGCTTCTGGTACTTGGACTTCAATTCCACGCATGGTTTTCCCAGATACTTCTTTGAATGTCGTCCCAGAGCCCATGTGCTCAATATTCTTTCGGTTATTCAACAGAAGGTAGTAGAGGAACATATAGTCTGTTTTTTCATTGGGTACAACGCTTTTGAAGCCCTGATTTGTACATACTTCGTTCTCTGCAATTGCAACATATCCAATCGGTGCTCTTGAGGAAAAAAGGACGCTGTGTTTTGGCATCATCTGCGCCGAGCAACTATTGAGACCGATTTCGGTTATGTCTCGCTCACCGTGAGATATGAAACGCCCTGAAAAACCAGCCAGATCCTTAGGCGTGATCCATGCGATTGTACCCCCCTCGTAATTCTCTGGCTTTTTCGTTGAAGGTGTTGCTCCTCCCACGACCGTTCCCAAGTCTGCGATTGTACAAGTCTTCCAATTTTCCATCTTTTTACTTCCTATCCAATATATTTCTTATGTGCCAGCTTCACGTTGCTCTGTTTGACCATCGCGTACTGAAGCGTCGTATCTATTCGCTTATGCCCGAGAAGCTGCTGCAGCTGCTCAATCGGCATTCCCTTATCAATCGCCTTTGTGGCGAGCGTCCGGCGGAACTTGTGCGGATGCACCTTCTCGATGTTCAGCCGCTTTCCGATTTCCCGAACTCGTGATTCGACGCCGCCGATTGTGAGCCGCGAGTGCGGAGCCTTCAATGTGACAAACAATGCCTCGCAGTCATCGTTCCGGCTGATCAGATAATCCTGCAGGTGTATCTTCGTCCGGGCATCGAAGTACACGATCCGCTCCTTGTTGCCCTTTCCGAGGACTTTGCATTCCCGCTCGTTGAAGTCAATGTCCGACTGATTCAACAGCACCAGCTCACCGACACGCATTCCCGTTGATGCCAGCATATCAATCAGCGCGAGGTCGCGCTTCTCCTCGCAGCTGTCACGCATCTTTTCCAAGTCTTCATCCGAGTAGGTGTCCTTGATGCTGCTCGTTGTCTTCACCTTGTGAATCCGGCGTATCGGGCTCTTGATCAGGTATTCCTCATCCTCCAGCCAAGAGAAGAAGCTCGACAAAATCCGGCGCACATTGTCAATCGTAACGCGGCTGAGATCATTCTGCTTCTGATAGTCCGTCAGGTATGACCTCAAATCTTCCGTCATAATGTGCGTCACCTCTTTGCCTGTCTCCGTCAGCATTCGGTTGATCGTGTTCTGGTAGTAGGTTAGCGTCTTCTCGGAACAGCCCTCGATACGCTTTGCCTCCAGAAACTTCTGCAGCAGTTCCTGACTGCTGATCTCGTCCTTATCCGGCTTATCCTCCATGTACTTACATAGCACAGATTCCAGCGCTTGCTCCAGCGCCTTAGCCTGCGCATTGTTCAGAAGCGGCAGCATCCGCTGCAGCACTTCCTGTTTGATAGATTCTTTCATGTTGTCGTTTCTCCTTCTATAGATTTTCCAGAGAACGACATCAACGGCAGTTCCGTTGGTTTGTTCCTCCCGCCGTTGGTGGGAGTTATAAACAAGAATTTAGAGCAGCAAGGCTTGGCTCTTTATAAGTCATACTTCATAGACTTTGATCCCTACGAAGGCACCCAACCAAAAGGATGGAATGTCGTATCCTTAGAGGATGTTTGCCTTAAGATCACAGATGGATCTCACTATAGTCCGAAGGATGATCCTGGCGCTCCATACCCAATGTATTCAGTAAAGGACATGGAAACTTATGGTTTCAATTCTTCTTCATGCAAACATATCTCAGCCGATGAGTTTGAGCACATGAAGAAAAGTGATTGTGTGCCCTTGGTAAATGATATCCTTGTAGCTAAAGATGGAAGTTATCTGAAGGATATTTTTATCTGTTCTGAGCAGAAGGATGAGGCAGTTCTTTCTTCTATTGCTATATTCAGGCCAGATCCTAATGTAATTCTGCCAGACATACTTCTTTTTCTTCTGAAACAGCCATCTATTCGCGCCGATGTTGCCGACAATTATGTCTCCGGCTCTGCGTTACCAAGAATAGTGTTGAAGGATTTTAAGAAATATCAGTTCATCCTTCCTCCTATTGATGAGCAAAGGAAGATAGGAAATATTCTCCACTCCTTCAGAATGCAGATTACATCCAATGTCAATGAAAACAATCGACTTAATGCTTTACGGGATGCGTTATTACCAAAACTCATGTCCGGCGAGATTGACGTCTCCGATATCGACTTTTAAGCCGCATATAAATTCTTGTTTATCTCATTATTCACTTCTATCTTGTCATCTATCGACTTCAAAATAGTGACGATTTTATTCTGAACGCTCCTTTCTGGAACAATAAGACTCATTCGTTTCAAATCCGCTAAAGTCACATGCCCCAATCCGGTTGTCTGTTTGTTGGTAGCAATCTCTGTAAAAAATGGCTTTAAGCATTTGAGAACGTAATACAAAAAGTCCTTGCTCACCAATCGCTCGTTAGCGGTTACTTTGAATATATGTTGATTCAGCCATCCGTCCTCTAATCGATACCTAAATACATCTATTGATGTTTGAGGGTTACCAGACCATGAAAACAGCAAGTCATCCCAATGAAGCGCCACTTCATCACCATACTCACCGTTTGTATATGATGTATTAGAGTTTATACCATTATTAAGTTCAGCTATCTTAATTACAGGTTTCCCTGTTTCAGAAAAATCTATCTTCGTAAACGCCAATCCATTCTTCCATGTAGCTAATTCATACAGAGTATATCTTTCACCAGATAGACCGGATTCAACGTGATACAGAGTTGATTCATCAAATTTCATACCCAATCGCCCCCAGCTTCTTCCTAATCTCATCCTCGAGCTCATGGGACTTCTTGAACATCTCGGAAAGCTCCGACGTCAGGCGATCCATCTTCTCCTCGAATGGTTCGCCGTCGTCTTCCTGCTCCTCGATGCCGACATAGCGGCCCGGCGTCAGGATGTAGTCCTGCTTTGCAATATCCTGCGTAGTGGCGACAGCGCAGAAGCCCTTCACATCCTCCAGTGTTCCATTCTGGAAAGCCGAGAAGGTGTCCGCCAGCTTCTGGATGTCCTCATCGGTGAAGTCGCGGTGCTTCCGGTCGACCATGTGGCCCATCTTGCGGGCGTCAATGAAGACCATCTTGCCTTTCTGCTTCTTGTTCTTCGTGATGAACCAGAGCGTAACCGGAATCGTGACGCTGTAGAAGAGCTGCGTCGGCATGGCAACGATGCCTTCGATCAGGTCGTCGTTGATGATGTTCTTGCGGATTTCACCTTCGCCGCTCGACTGTGTGGAGAGTGCGCCGTTTGCCAGCACCAGACCGATCTTGCCGTTCGGAGCAAGGTGGTGGATCATGTGCTGAATCCATGCGTAGTTGGCGTTCCCTGCAGGCGGCAAGCCGTACTTCCAGCGCTTGTCATCTTTCAACTGTTCTTGTCCCCATGGGTGGTAGTTGAAGGGAGGATTTGCGAGAATGTAATCCGCTTTGAGCGTCGGATGCAGGTCATTCGTGAACGTGTCCGCATTGTAAGGCCCGAGATCGGCGTCGATACCGCGAATGGCCATATTCATCTTCGCCATCTTCCAGGTATCCGGGTTTGCCTCCTGACCATACACGGAAATTACGCCGCGGTTGTGGCTGTGGCCCTCCGCAAACCGCTCAGACTGTACGAACATTCCGCCGCTGCCGCAGCAGCAATCGTATACGCGGGAGTTCAGCTCCGGTTTCAGAATCGCGACCAGCGTCTTAACGATGCTGGACGGCGTATAGAATTCACCGCCGCCAACGCCTTCCTTCTCTGCAAACTGCGCAATGCAGTATTCGTAGGTGCGTCCAAGCAGATCCTCGCTCGCCTGCGCATCCGACATGTCGATGTTGTTCGTGAAGATGTCCACAACGTCGCCGAGCACCTTCTTGTCCAGATCAGGTGATGCATAGTTCTTCGGCAACACGCCCTTCAGGCTCTTGTTGTCGTCCTCGATGGCACGCATAGCCGTATCGATGACGGTTCCGATCTCCGGCGTGTGCGCAGCCGATGCGATGGTTTCCCAGCGAGCCTCCTTTGGCACGAAGAAGATGTTGTCCATCAGGTAGGCGTCCGGATCATCCTCGAAACCGTCGCCATCCGCCACGAGCTTCTTGTACTGCGCGTCAAACGCAGCGGAGATGTAGCGTAGGAAGATAAGGCCGATGATGACCTTCCTGTATTCCGCCGCCGGGATATGTCCCCAAAGGACGCACGCCGCGTCCCATATCTGTTTTTCAAAGCCAATATTGGCGTTCGTCTTTTCTGCCATTACGCATTACTCCTCATTTTCCATTTTCTTTATCAAATCCTCCGCGGGCTCCTCGTCCCTCACGATCTCCATGATGTCGGAAACCTCGCAGTTAAGCGCCACGCATATTCGAAGCAGCACATCTGTGTTCACGTTTCCACCCTTGCCGAGCTTGGCGATCGAAGTGGCGCTGACTCCACTCATTTCCCTGAGCTCTTTTTTCTTGATGTTACGGTCGATCAATAGCTTGAATAACTTGTTGTAGCTGAAGTGCATATGATTTCCTCCGTAATTTCGCCCTTCCATATACATATGTTGTTGTACACATTACTTAACGTCGTTCAGGAATCCATACCGTTTACCTGGCTCATCAACCTTCTCGAAAGTGGTGACAGTCGCGCCGCTGCCTTCATAGTCGAGATTTGGAATATGGTCGAGGTTCTCTATGATGATGAGCTGGCCTTCGTCCTGATGGTTCATGAAATATCGGTAGAGCCCGGCCCGCATGCTTTCCGGCATGTCCTCGGATACGCCGTCGTCGAATCCATGAAGCGGAGTATCAATGATGAACGTGTGCGGATCGAACTTTGCAAAGTTGGCCAGATACTTTCTGACCATCATTATCATCACGGTGTTCAGGTAGGATCGGTATCCCTTGCCATGGCTCGTGCCCTTATCCTCGCCGTTGACCATGATGTCGAACTTCGAGAAGTTGAATGTCGCCTTCAGCAGATCCGAGTAATGGCACTCCTTGAGAATTGATTGAGCATATTCTGACATGGTGGGAACGAAGTCGTCGCTGAAGTATTCCTTCGGATGGTATTCCGTCGTCGTATCGTTCTTCTGCTCATTTTCCAATTCATCCAGATCACTGCCAAAATCATCCGCATACGAATCGATGAGGCTCATTTCGGTTTCTATCCGCAGGTACGCCTTGTAGGAATTGACGATGTTCAGTTGTTTTGACTCCTGCGGCCTGAGCTCCTTTTTAATTCTGGATTCCAGTGCATCCCGCTGCTGCTTGAGTTTCCGGAGATCCTCTTGGACTTCCTTCTTCTGGTCGTCAACATCCTTTTCCGTGTCTTCAAGGCCAGCAAGTTCCGACATCGTCCGCTCCATCGTAATGCGGGCTGACTGCATGTAGGATTTCCGCTTGCGTGGGCTGACCGGATTGTCACAGTAAGGACAGATCAATGGCGGCTGCACATTCTGATACGCTTCTTCACCCTCGGCTATAAGAGAGAGCCTCTGAATGTCGCCTTTGTACTGACCCGCGAGTTTTTGGTAGCGGTTCAGCAGCACGTTGCATTCCGCGATCTGCTGCTCGTCGTCAAGTATGGCCGCAAGGATCTTCTGACTTTCCGCTAATGCCTGATCTATCTTTTTCCTCGTCTCTTCGAGTTCTGCCGTGGCCTCTGCGATCTGTGCCTCTACATCAATACCATCGAAGATCTGCAGGTCCTCCTCAAGCTTCTTCTTGCGGTCCGCTGCATTCTGAATCTTCTGATTCACGTAGTCCTTGACTGCTTTTCGACGGGCCTTCTTTATTTCCTTCTTTTCCTGCGCGTCGGTCTCTGTAAATGTGCGTCCCGTAATCAGGTACAGGAGCGCCGACAGGAAAAGCGTGTTCTCCATGTATCGGTGACTTGGCTCCACGATTGAGTCGATGTCATCCACGCGTCCCTCATCAAGGTAGAAGACGCGCAGCAGGTTTTTCCATGTGAGACGCTTCGTCTCAAAACGCGCGTTTGTGACGATCATGACTTCCGGCTCTATGCCGATCAGTCGCAGCCACACGTCATTCAAAGGAGGATTCTTGGCGTTCTTCCTGTAATTGATGTCGTAGGTGCCACTGTCGATTCCGGCTATTGTACTTGTGACGTCAACCTGATTTTTGCCAACAGTCCGGCGGAGGGTGATTTCTCCTGGCTTGTCGTTCGATGCCACAATCATCGTTACGCCGTCGTATTTCGCCGAGTCTTTAAATGGCTTGCTTACCGATCCTCCGTAGATGAAGTCGATACAGTTGGCCACGCAGGTCTTTCCGCTGTCAGATCTGCCCTGAATGATGTTGAGACCAGTACCGAAAGTGACGCTGGCGTCTCCTTTTTCGGAGCTGTTCGCTATGACTTTCTTGATATAGAATCCCGCCATGCCTTCACCTCCTTAGTACTTTCGTGGACTGCTTATTGATAATGCCGGACAACTCTACTTCGGATTTATTCTGATAGCGCCTGTGAACCTGCTTTATCATCTTCCTATATCTGATTGCATAATCGGACTGGAAGTTCCTGCTCATTTCTCGCCCGTAGCTGGTGAGTGCATAGGTGATTCCATTCATGCTGTCAGAAGCAATGACAAGTCCGTCGAGCACCAAATCCCTGATTGCTGTCTTCATGAGTTTTCGTTTGGCGGTTAGTTCACTGAATGCGAATCCATTATCGCCATTGAGGGATTCTGTTTTGAATCCGAAGTCTGGCGCATACACTGCTATGAAATCATAGTCTGTGATCCGCTCGATGGTGAACCCGCTGCCTACAGCGTCCAGAAGGAGCAGAATGTGGAGCGACAGCTCGAATGGCGTGTTGAAGAGCTTGTCAGTCATCGACAGTCACCCACGACTCGATTACGCCGTCATTCACCAGGATATGGCAAATGCCCTTCTTTTCGAGGTTCCCTATCAGGTTTCGCATCTGGCTGAGCACGGAACCGTCAAGAGACGTGCTTGTGATCTTTTCCAGCACGGCGTTTAATCTCGCGTAGCCGTCCGGATATTCCTTCCAGTAGGTTGTGTTGATGCCTTCCCAAGCGTCATCCTTCAGCCGTTGGAATTCATCCTCACCGTCATCGAACACGTCACGAACCGATCGTTCAATACTGACGGCACTGTAGTACGCCTTCCTTTGTTCCCGGTAGTTTGCCTTCATGCTCTTCGGAAGCAAGTCTAAATCATCGCCGGTGAATGTTTCCCTGTGCAGCTTCTCTGCAAAGACCTCATACAGTGCCCGTATATAGTCAAGCTCCTGCTCGGCAACACTGTCGGGTACGAGAGCCCGGTCTATCGTTATTACCTCGCCTGCAATATGCAGCTTGTCGCCTCTGCGTTCAATCGACGCAGGGGCGATATTTTTTAGCAGCTGTCCGGATTCATATCGCTTGTAATCGAGCTTGACTACATCGTCTGACAACCCCTCGGACCGGCGCTTGACCATCTGCGCAAGTATGTTCGCCAGAGCCCGGCCTACATCATATGAAGGCACATCGAATCCATATTCCGCCAGTTTATCTCTTATGTGATCCAGCGCGTCCATCGAGTAGGTTTCAACGAATCCTGCAAATGTCTCTTCGGAAAGTCGTGGAACAATCTGAGCTGCTTTCTTCTGTGAAATAGGACGTCTTCCGCTGTAGTAGGCCTCCAGAGTGGATTTTCCAAGCCCATAAAGAGGATTCGGAGAGTCCTTTTCCAACGCCTCATCATCAAGGATGGCGTCGATCAGTATGACGACGAATTTGCCAGCGTTTGCTTTTTCTTCATAGTTGTCATGCATGAGCTTTGCGAATTCAAAGAACTTCACGGCGCGCTCCTCCTTTCCGGATGTAGGCATTCATGTAGGCAGATGTAGGCAAACGTACGAGTTTCAAAACGTCGATTTCGTAAACTCTTATTAGCGATTGAAAGTTACTGCGTAACACAGCAATCGCTGGAGACAGGGATACAAGATAGTTATATCACGAGCGCACGCAAAAGTCTATTTAATTTTGTGAACGCGTAATTAATTTTAACTTCCTGTCGATGGTCAAAGTGTTCCGCCTGCGCACTGACTGATCATCAGTGGCCCACACAACGGAACGCAATTCGAATTATCACAGGCGTGCCAATGGGCAGGAACGCCACATTACGTCACGGAGGAAAAACGATGACAAAACAAGACAAAGAGATGTGGCGCATCAACATCGAGAATGCAGCAGATGAAGCAAGCTCCATTCATGGGATTGCCGCTGTCAATGGTGTTTTCGCCAGATACGACTCGACCTGTTTCGACGATCTCAGCCCTTCCTACTACTGGGATGTTTTCGGAGACCTCGAAATGATGGCAAGCGACAACTAACAATCACACGACTTTCTACGGAGAACGGATTCCAAAACGGCTTCTGAATCCCCGTATATAAGGAAAACAATCTCGCCCTGAGCAAGGCGTTAAAAGGCTCACTGCTATAGCCGTTCACCCCGGTGCACAGAGGTGGCTCGAACGGCCTTAGCGGTCACAAGTGAATAAGTAACCAGTCTACGAGCGTGGCTGGCCGAACGAAACGAGTTGAATTCCTGTTCCGTCTGGCCTGCCACGCCTTCTTTTTGTGCGGCCTCCGGTTCGGGAGAAGCGAACGGAGGTATCGCACATGAAAATCAATGACAACCAGAGTAAACGCATCTATGACAAGGCCACCCGCACCTGGTACGAGGTCCCGGAGGACGAGTACCGCCAGTACGACCGCTGGCGAACCGCACTCAGGAAGCGGATGCAATATCGCGGCGAGTGCTTCTGCCCGCGCAGCAAATGGTGGCTGTGCGACGGGAACTGCCTCGACTGCGAGTTCCACAACAACACGACCATCTCCCTTGACGATCCACTGCCTGACGGCGAAGGAACTCTCGGCGACTACGTGCCGGACGACGCTCCACTCATCGAGGAGGTCCTCGCCGATGAGATGATGCTCAGCCAGCTTCTTCACCGTCTGAACGAGCTCATGCCGGAAGCACGCCGCATCGGCGAACTCCGCGAGGAAGGACTCTCCGACGAGGCCATCGCCAAGAAGATCGGCATAAAGCGGACGACATTCCTGTCCCGCCTGAAGAAGGCTAAGCAGAAGCTCTGCGAGGAGTTCCCGGACGAGATGCACGAGCAGTTCCCTGACTGGTTCTAAACGCACGGCTCCGGCTGCCAGAAATGGCGGT
>ENA-UOOE01002097-UOOE01002097.1-fermentation-metagenome-genome-assembly--contig:-NODE-2097-length-15033-cov-6.746228_pt1 | contig 15033 bp, 10 predicted proteins | sample MGYA00245776_ERZ724021 | MGnify/ENA primary metagenome ERZ724021 (study PRJEB28704, sample SAMN03018321) | fermentation metagenome | biome: anthropogenic terrestrial biome; feature: soil; material...
ATCATTAACAAATCGGATAATCTGGCTCACTTTATCAACTTTTATGAACTAAAATCGGCAAGTTAGCAACTTGCGAAACTTGAATTAACTTATTATTAATTCAGATAACGCTTGGTCACCTGAACGCCCTCATTATTCAAGATATGTGCAAACAGGTAGATAGTCATTATTTTCTGATCGATGAAAGCATTATTTGAATTATTGCTGTATCTTTGAGAATAATATTACCTACACCTGCTGAAATAGTATGTGTAAAACTGCATAGGAAAACAAATGGTACTTCCTATTTAAGAACAATTTGAAGTCAAACTAAAAACCAGAAGAAACATGACTGACAACTGGATTTCACGACCAATACTGAAAGCTCGAGGTCGTCAACCGATAGAACGAAGTAAATTCAACCCTCCATGTCTGATACTTTAACAATACATCCTCTTATTCCTGAAAATTACTGGGATTGGTTTTGCCTAGACCGGGTGAAATATCACCACAACCTGTTGACCATTGTTTGGGATAAAAACGGAAAGAAATACAAATAATAAAGGATTTCCAGTGTATGTAGATGGTAAATTTAAACATATCTCAATCAATATCAGTAAGATTACTATTCGAATTTAAGAAAATGAAAAAAAGACTCCCCATTTTATTTTTACTATTATTTGTGCCATTATTTTTTATGTATTCTAATTTGGTGGGGGTATACGATGATAGTTCAAGTGACCATTTCCCAATCGTCCCGGACAGCATTATGAATCAAGTTTATAATGAAATAAAGACGCCGTTTAAATATGGTTTAGTTATTGTACCCGATAAACGAGAGAAAATGGTAGATAGTCCAAGCATCTTCAGAAATAATAATTCATGGTACATGACATACATCGTATTCGATGGTAAAGGATACGAAACTTGGCTTGCTAAAAGTGATAATTTATTAGAATGGAATACTTTGGGGTGCATTATGTCATTTTCAAACAATTCTTGGGATGACAATCAAAAAGCTGGATACATTGCTCTACAAGATTATGAATGGGGTGGATCATATGAAGTTCAAAAATACAATAATTATTATTGGATGACATACTTGGGAGGTGAATCAACTGGATATGAGGCAGGAAAATTAAAAATCGGATTAGCCTTCACAAAAGATTTAACGAAAGTGCATGAATGGAACAGAATAAAAAAACCTATAATTTCACCCAACGATAAAGATTCAAAATGGTACGACAACCAGACAATTTTTAAAAGTACAGTTATATGGGACAAGAAAAAAACGTTGGGTTATCCTTTCGTCATGTTTTATAATGCTAAGGGCGGAAACATAACAAATACCGTTGCCGAAAGAATAGCCATGGCTGTTTCACATAATATGAAAGAATGGAAACGTTACGGTAACTCTCCTGTCATAGATCATGGTTCTGGAATTTCCGGCGATGCTTTTATTACTAAAATAGATGATATTTGGGTAATGTTCTACTTTGGAGCTTTCTGGAAACCGGGAGCTTTCGAGCGTTTTGCCTGCTCTTATGATTTGAAGAATTGGACTTATTGGAAAGGTGATGATTTAATCAGTCCTTCGGAAGATTTTGACAGTCAATATGCTCATAAACCTTTTGTTATAAAGTATAAAGGGGTTGTATATCATTTTTATTGTGCAGTGGATAACAAGGGAAACAGAGGAATTGCTGTAGCAACCTCAACCGATTTAGGAAAGAGTAAAATGAATTTTCAACATGAATAAAAAGAAATATTTAAACCATTATTTCAACTGATAAAATCCGACTAACATGAAATTAAAAAATATCCTAACAATATTGCTGGTACTTACAACAAGTATTGTGTGTTTCGGATTTACAGACAAAAATTCAAAAGATAAAACTGCACCTAAAAAGATTGAAACTGTCGATTTCTCACACATAAAAATCACCGATAGTTTCTGGTCGCCAAGGCTAAAAAATCACGTTACTTTCACGCTTCCGGTATGTATCGATCAAATTGAAAACAAAACAGGCCGGATACAGAACTTCGAAAATGCAGCTAAAAAGTCAGGTGGGCATTCTGGCATCTTTTACGATGATTCTGATGTATATAAAGCATTGGAAGGTATAGCTTACAGCCTTATAAACAATCCAAATTCCGAATTGGAAAAGAAAGCTGATGAATGGATCGATAAATTTGCTGCTGCTCGAGAATCGGATGGCTACATAAACACATTCTATACAATAACCGGGATTGATAAACGCTGGACGAATATGGACAAGCACGAAATGTATTGTGCCGGACATATGATTGAGGCAGCTGTTGCCTATTATAAAGCAACCGGTAAACGTAAATTACTTGATGTTTCCATCCGAATGGCGGATCATATGATGAACGAATTTGGTCCCGATAAACGTCATTGGGTTCCGGGACACGAAGAAATTGAGTTGGCGCTTGTTAAACTGTACGAAGTAACTAACGAAGAAAAATACCTCGATTTTGCTTATTGGCTGCTGGAAGAACGTGGTTACGGTCATGGATCCAAAGGAACCGAGGGAAATTGGAATCCGATATACTATCAGGACGAAATGCCTGTAAGAGATTTATCGAACATCAATGGACATGCTGTTCGGGCCATGTATCTGTTTTGCGGAATGGCGGATGTAGCAGCTTTGAAAAACGATACTGGATATATTGATGCATTAAACCGTTTGTGGAACGATGTGGTATTAACCAAGATGTATTTAACGGGTGGCATCGGTTCTTCACGTCACAACGAAGGATTTACAAAACCTTACGATCTGCCTAACTATGATGCATATTGCGAAACTTGCGCTTCCGTAGGAATGGTTTTCTGGAATTCACGCATGAATCAACTTACCGGTGATTCAAAGTATATAGATGTTTTGGAACGTTCCATGTATAATGGGGCTCTTGCAGGCGTATCGCTGAAAGGAGATTCGTTTTTTTATGTGAATCCATTGGCTTCTCATGGAGATCATCATCGGAAAGAATGGTATGGAACGGCTTGCTGTCCCAGTCAGGTTTCGCGCTTTCTCCCATCCATCGGGAACTACATCTACGGAACATCCAAAGATGCAGTTTGGGTAAATCTTTACATCGGAAATAAAGCAGAGATAAAAACCGGAGAAAAAACATTCACCTTACATCAAGAAACAAATTATCCGTGGGATGGCAATGTAACGCTCACTGTTGAATCGTTGGATAAACCTTTGAAAAAAGAATTTCGTTTACGGATTCCCGACTGGTGCAAAAAATATACTGTTTCTGTGAACGGAAAACCGGTTACAGATCTACATACTGAAAAAGGATATCTGGCAATAAACCGAAAATGGAAGGAAGGTGATAAAATAACACTTGCAATGAATATGCCGGTTGAAATAGAGCAAGCCGATCAGCATGTGAAAGAAAATGTTGGGAAAAGAGCTATTCAAAGAGGTCCACTGGTTTACTGCGTGGAAGAAACGGATAACCCTTCGTTTGATGAGTTGACGCTTTCATCAACAACAAAGTTCAATGAAACTTTTAATTCATCACTCTTAAATGGAGTAACCACCATCGAAGCAATTACAGATAATAAAAATATTAAATTTATCCCCTACTACGCATGGGATAATCGGGAAGCTGGTCGAATGAAAGTTTGGATTGATTATAATGAATAAATAAAACATTTAGTGGCAATTTTAGTATTAGCTTTTTTAACTATGGAAGTACAATCAAGGTAAACCAATATACTATGAACTATTCAAGAAGACAATTTATTAAGACAGCCGGCTTAGCCACGGCAGGAACTGTGTTGGCTACTCATACATCAATGGGATCGGGTTCTATCTGGAGTGCGAACAGCAACACGCTGAAAGTGGGACTGATCGGTTGTGGTGGACGTGGCACAGGTGCCGCCGGGGAAGCTTTAAATGCAGATCCAAACATTATTTTAACTGCAATGGCTGATGCTTTTGAAGATCAGTTGCAATCATCGTACAACAATTTGAAAGAGAAGTATGGTAACAAAGTACAGGTGACAGCAAATAACAGGTTTATTGGTCTCGATGCCTATCAGAAGCTGATCGATTCCGATGTGGATGTGGTACTATTAGCAACACCACCCTGCTTCAGACCGCAACACCTTGAAGCAGCTGTGAACGCCAATAAGCATATCTTTTGTGAAAAGCCTTTTGCAGTGGATGCGCCCGGTTTACGCAGGGTGATGGAGGCTGCCAAAAAGGCAAAAGCTAAAAACCTGTCATTGGTTTCCGGATTCTGCTGGAGATATCATCAACCCAAAAGAGATATCTTTGGTAGAGTACTGAACGGTCAGATCGGCGAAATCCTGGGCGGTGAAGCAACTTATAATACAGGTGAATTATGGTTCAAAGAGCGACAACGTGGTTGGTCTGACATGGAATTCAAGCTCCGCAACTGGTTGTATTATAACTGGCTTTCCGGTGATCACCTCATTGAACAAGCTATACACAGCATCGACATGTTTTCCTGGGCAATGGGTGACAAAGCTCCATTAAAGATCAGCGGTACAGGAGGAAGACAAAAAAGAACTGATTCGAACTTCGGAAATGTATATGACCATTTCGGACTGACTTATGAATATGATAATGGTGCAAAAATATATTTCTTCTGCCGGCAACAGAACAACACGACTCCTTCATATGCGATTGAATTAATCGGGAAGGATGGAAGATGTTATGTGGATTGCCGTACGGGAGAACATAAAATTACAGGAAAGAATGCTTGGAACCTGGCAGATACAACCAAATTCACAGATGCGGAGGCTTATAAGCAAACAAAAGTGAGGGGAATGTATCAGGTGGAACACGATGAGCTATTTGCTTCCATCAGGGCCAATAAGCCGATGAACGACGGAGAATGGATGACACGTTCCAATATGATAGCCTTGGCAGGAAGAATGGCTGTCTATACAGGTGAGACTATTACATTTGATCAAGCGCTGAACTCAACAGAGGTGTTGTTTCCCGAAAATATTTCGTGGGATACCAAATATGATATTTCGGTAGCGGTTCCAGGAATAACAGAATTTAAATAAGCAACAATATGAACAAACGGAATTTTCTTAAGTCGGCAGCTGTCATCGCTGGTGCGTCGGCTGTTTCTCCGCTAGCGGCAGCGATATCGCCAAAGCAGGCTATCGGTTCGTGGGGGTCATTGCATTCCATGGCTGATGAAAAAACAAAACAAAAAGTCGTTTTGAAAAAGAGCCTGGGATTTGCGATGATCAAAGAAGAATTGTCCCTCTCCGACAAATTCAAACTGGCAAAGGACCTGGGATTCGACGGGGTGGAACTAAACAGTCCGGTAGATTTCTCGCTATCTGAGATACTGGCGGCAAAGGAAAAGTCAGGCATCGAACTCCCTTCGGTAGTAAATAAGGATCACTGGAGTGCTCCTCTCTCAGATCCTGATCCGGAAGTAAGGAAAAAATGTATTCTATCGGTGGCAAAATCACTACAGGAAGTAAAAGAGTTAGGAGGAGATACCGTGCTGGTCGTCCCGGGTGTGGTAAATGAAAAAGTACCATATGAACAGGCATATATTACTTCTCAGAATTCCATCAGAGAGCTCATTCCTTATGCAGAAGAAACAGGCATGCAGATTGCGTTGGAAAACGTTTGGAACAACTTTCTGCTAAGTCCTGTTGAAGCGAAAAGGTTCATCGATGAAATCAACCATCCATTGGTAGGATGGTATTTTGATATTGGGAATATTTTGCGTTACGGATGGCCCGAACACTGGATCCGGACACTAAACAGGCGCATTATGAAGCTTCATATCAAAGAGTTCAGTCGCGAACTTATGAATACAAAAGGGTTATGGGAAGGGTTCAAAGTGGATTTGCTAAAAGGCGATAACAACTGGCCGGTGGTGATGAAAGCGATCAGTGATGTCAATCATCAAGGAGGCTGGCTCACAGCAGAAGTTCCCGGGGGAGACCGGAATCACCTGAAACAGATCTCGATGCAAATGGATGAAATCATATCATATCTATAGAATGTAAAGCTTGTAACTCTTTTTGTGAAACAATATTTTCGGAATTTGAGTATCATTCATTTTCTTTTATTTTTAACTTTGTAAATTCTTCTTTTATTAAAAATATTATATTAAATGCAATCTGACAATCCATTATCACGAAGAAACTTTCTAAAAAGTTCACTTGTGGCCGGCACGGCAGGAGTAATGGGGGGAATCCCCCTGTTGAGTTCCTGCTCTACATCAAAAACAAAGAAGAGTGAAGAACATCAATTGCCACTGTTACGCGAACAGGCTCCGGACGGAACTGTAATTAAGGCAGGACTCATCGGTTGCGGCGGACGCGGTACGGGAGCAGCCATTGATTTTCTTAATGCCGGTCCCAATCTGCAAATTGTGGCCTTGGGTGATGTTTTCAAAGATAAACTGGATGCATGCCGTGATGTGCTGAAAAAAGAAAAGAACGTGGATGTCCCGGACGAAAACTGTTTTATTGGATTCGACAGTTATCAAAAAGTAATGGATGCTGGAATTGATGTCGTACTGCTGTGTACCCCACCCCATTTTCGTCCGACACACGTGGAAGCAGCTGTCGAAGCAAGGAAGCACATCTTCATGGAAAAACCTATTGCAGTGGATCCTATGGGTGTGAGGAAAGTATTGGCATCCGTAAAAAGAGCCCAATCAATGAACCTGAATATCGTCAGCGGAACCATCCGCCGTTCTCAAAAAGACTATATGGAGACCCGCCGTAGGGTGTTGAATGGGGAAATTGGTGATATTACAGGAGCACACATAATCAGAAACGGGGGTGCTTTGTGGTTTCGCACCAGAAAGCCGGAATGGTCGGATATGGAATACATGCTCAAGAACTGGGTAAATTTCTGCTGGCTCTCGGGAGATCACATCACAGAACAATTTATTCACGAGATTGATGTGATGAACTGGTATCTTGGAGAATACCCCGTCAAAGCTTCGGGATGGGGTGGAAGGCAGAGAAGGGTCACCGGAGACCAGTACGATTTTTTCAGCATCGATTATCTCTACGAAAATGGCATGCGGACGCACTGTGCAGCGAGACAAATTGACGGATGTTCCAATGGCAAGGTAGAACAGATCAATTGCACAAATGGTTATGCCGATGCTGCCGGAAAGCTGTATGACCTGAAGGGGAATATGATATGGGAGTATCCAACGCCCGAAGAGAACGACAACCAGTCGGAATGGAAAGTAACCAATCCTTACGTCCAGGAACACATCAATCTGGTTACTGCAATCAGAACAGGAGACACCATCAACGACGGAGAAGATCAGGCATACTCGAGCCTGGTGGCAATCATGGGAAGAGTTGCTGCCTATACAGGCAAGGATGTCACCTGGGATGAGATATTGAATTCCGGACTCCGTCTGGGACCTGAAGTCTATGATATGGGACCCGTGGAAAGCATAGGAGAAACAATTCCTGTTGCGGGTGTGCCTCACAAAGAATAATGATAAAACAAACATCAACAAAGTGAAATATTTATGACCAGTAGAAGACAATTCTTAAAAACGATGGGTGGAGTAACCCTGCTCACCATCGTTCCTCGTAACGTACTCGGGAAAGGAATGATCGCTCCAAGCGATGAACTAACCAAGGGGATTATCGGTGTGGGCGGAATGGGTCGCGGACATATTCCCTATGAAAACACCAGGGTGGTGGCCATGTGCGACGTGGACAAAAAGCATCTCGCTGAAGCAGCCGCAATGGTCAAGGAGAAAATTGACCTTTACCACGATTTTCGTGATTTAATCCTGAACAAGAATGTGGATATCGTACACATCGCTACTCCGCCTCACTGGCACGGCATCATGTCGGTTGAAGCAGCCAAAGCGGGAAAAGATATCTGGTGCGAGAAGCCGATGACCCGTACCATCGGTGAAGGAAAAAGAGTTCGCGAGGCCATTGCACAGCACGGCAATATATTCCGGCTCAATACCTGGTTCCGCTTTAAAGACCCCTTCTATGGATTGGGTACGCCGGTGAAGCCTCTAAAAAAGCTGATCGACAGCGGCATGCTGGGATGGCCCCTGAAGGTGACCATCAGCAAGCATACCGGATTCGACTGGAAATTTTTCTGGGTAGGAAAAACGCATCTGGAACCGCAACCCATTCCCGAAGAGCTGGATTACGACATGTGGTTGGGGCCGGCACCTTACAAGCCATACAACGCACATCGCGTACACCAGACTTTCCGCGGATACTGGGATTACGATGGCGGGGGATTGGGTGATATGGGACAGCACTATATCGACCCGGTACAATATATGCTGGGTAAAGATGATACCAGCCCGGTGAAGGTGGAAGTCGACGCTCCGCAGCAACATCCCGATGCAGTGGGAACATGGCGTTCCATCACCTATACCTACGAAGATGGATGTCAGATTATCCTTTGGGGTGGCGACTATGGTGAGCCCAACACGCCCTATATTGCGGGGCCCAATGGAAATGTGTACCGCAATTTTGTTTGCGACATACCCGATTGGGAAAAGAAACTGGCCAATTTCCCCGAGCCACAGGAACAAAATACCAACTTTATCGCATCGGTGCGCAACAGACAAAAATTCGCACTAAATGAAATGAACGGACACCGGTCGGCCACTATCGTCAACATGGGCGCTGCAGCACTTCAACTCAACAGAACCCTCGAATTCGATCCCGCAAAAGAGGTATTCCTGCACGACGATGAAGCCAACCGCCTGCTGGATCAACCCACCCGTGCACCCTGGACAATTTAAATAACGACCCCATGTTTGCGACCAGTGAGTGCAAATAAACTTGTTTGAATTTGCCGGACGTAGCAAACATCTAAATTTACAAAGCGAATTTGAATAACCCACTGAATAACAATTAACAATTGTATAACAATTGCATATAAAATGAAACATATACAACTTATAGCCATCTGCCTTTTCCTCCTGCTTGCAGGTAGTGTGCAGGCACAAATGCCGGCCGGAAGAACCAAAGCCACCATCGTGGCCGATGCTCTGGCACAATTGCCGGCCGATACGCAACAAAAATACGACCAAATCATCGCCGACCTGGTATCTACCGGTGAGGAGGGACTGCTCGACCTGATCGGCAGAATGAATCCTCCGGGGAATAAGAGCAATGAAACCGTGGATTATGCCATCAGCGGATGGACCCACTCTGTGGCTAACGACGCTGTGAAACGCAACGTGACCGCCAATGCTTTTGAAAAAGCACTGAACCAGCAGCTCGACAAAGAGGTGAAAGCATTTGTGATCCGTCAGCTCAGAACCATTGGCTCGGACGACAATGTGGATGTTTTATCCGGTTTGCTTACCGATGAACAACTCTCCTCACCTGCTTCACTGGCTTTGGTGAGCATCGGCACAGAAAAAGCAGACGCTGCCCTGTTGGAAGCCCTCAAAACGACCAATTCAGAGCCTATCATATTGAATCTGGCGAATGCCATTGGACAAACCCATTACGTTGCAGCCGAACCCGAACTGTTAAATCTTCTCGAGAAAAGCAACTCGGAGAAATTACAGAAAGTACTCCTGAATGCCCTGGGACAGATTGGCACGAAAGAGTCGCTCAAAACATTGCGGAATGAGGCAGAAGAGATAAATTACGTATATGTCAAGAACAACGCAACTGCAGCTTATATCTCCTTGCTTTCACGGTTGAATGCTTCTGATGCGAAGATGGTACAAAAAGAGGCAAAAAAATTATTGTCCGTAGCGTCGAAACAGGACAAACAGGATTTGAAAGTTGCTGCTACCCGATTGCTTCTGACACAGCCTGACACGAAGAAGGATGCTTTGTTAAAAGGTGCCCTGGCGGATGGAAATATTTCCTATCTTTCCAGTGTACTGAATGCCTATCCTTTTGAAAAAGACATCAAGTCGGTCACGCTGATTCAAAAAACACTTTCCTCCACGAAACAATCTCAGGTACAAACAGCACTCATCTATTGGCTGGCAAAACATCAGGTGGAGGGTTCCGATCTGCTGATTGCAAACCATATCAATTCCGCCGACAAGATGGTACAACAGGCAGCTGCAAGATCGCTGGCAAGAATAGCCGGAGACAAATCGCTGGTCGCATTGGCAGGTCTGTTGAAAAGTGACAACGAAGATGACATCAACCTGGCAAAAGAGGGATTATCTACTTTCAAGGGAGATATCTCCTCCACAATTGCCGCTGTTTTTAATGACTGCGGAGAAGCAGGAAAAAAGGCTATTCTGGATCTCATTTCCAAACGGAAAATGGAAAATCAGTATGATCTTGTCTACAAACAGATGTCGGGCGACAATGCAGCTGTGAAATCGGTTGCTGCCGCCACATTGAAAGACATCGTGACAGACAAGAATCTGCCGGATCTGTTCACCCTGCTGGAGCAGTCCGACCTTGCTTATGTTCCGGCTATTCAAGAAGCTGTAAATGCGGCACTGAATTACCTTCCGGCAGAACAACAACTCAGGCTGGTCAGCGGAAAGATGAAAACCTCATCCCGTAAACACGTATACTACCCCGCACTGGCCAACAACGGGTCAAAGGAATCCATCGATCTCATCACCAAAGCATACATTTCTTCTACAGGGACTGAAAAAGAGTCGGCATTCAACGCCCTCACCGCATGGAAATCATTTCACCTCATTTATCCCCTTCTCGATATTGCACGACAGAGCAATAACAGTCAGGAGCTGGTGAAAGTGACGGACGCATTAATTTCAACCATTAGAAAATCGGAAGTAACAGATGCAGTCAAATATCTCTACCTGCGTGAAACGATGCAGTTTGCTCAAAACGACAAACAAAAGAACGAGATCCTGAAACTGTTGGGGAACACAGGTCAGTATCAGGCATTGCTTTTTGTGGCGCCCTTCATGGAAGAGTCGGCATTAAAAGAAGCTGCTGCACAGGCAGCCATGAATATTGCTATCAACAATCCCGCCTTTGCAGGTGTGGAAACGACTGCTATCCTGAACAAGGTAAGTAAGACTCTCAGCAATCCCGACGCCGATTACCAGCGACAGTCCATCAACAAATATCTGACAGAAAATCCGGGGGACGGCGGATTTGTTCCTCTTTTCAACGGAAAGAATCTGGATGGTTGGAAAGGATTGGTGGAAAATCCCGTTACAAGAGCAAAGATGAGCCCGAAAGAACTGGCTGCAGCACAGAAAAAAGCAGACAAGGAAGCGAAGGAAAGCTGGATTGTGGATAACGGAGAGTTGCTGTTCACCGGAAAAGGGAATAACCTTTGCACCGATAAACCATATGGCGACTTCGAGATGCTGGTCGACTGGAAACTCTATACCGGTCCGGAGCCCGATGCGGGGATCTATCTCCGTGGAACGCCCCAGATACAGATATGGGATACTGCCCGGGTGAATGTAGGTGCACAGGTAGGATCGGGAGGACTCTATAACAACCAGCAAAATCCGAGCAAACCATTGAAAGTGGCCGACCAGAAGGTGGGAGAATGGAACAGTTTCCGTATCGTGATGGTAGGCGAAAGGGTATCGGTGTGGCTGAATGGTGAACTGGTCACCGACAATGTGATTCTGGAGAACTATTGGGATAGGAGTCAGCCCATCTTCCCGATGGAACAAATTGAGCTGCAGGCACACGGCAGCAAAGTGGCCTACAGGGATATCCACATCCGGGAGATTCCGCGTCCCGAGCCATTTCAGTTGTCCGCAGAAGAAGAGAAAGGAGGCTTTCAAATCTTGTTCGATGGCACCAACCTCGACCAATGGACCGGCAATAAAAAAGATTATGCCGTAGAAAGCGGAAAAATTGTGTTACACCCCAGCGAGGGCTCGGGCGGCAACCTTTATACCAAAGATCAGTTCGATAACTTTGTACTGCGTTTCGAGTTTATGCTCACACCGGGGGCCAACAACGGACTCGGCATCCGTACACCCCTCGAGGGTGACGCTGCCTACCAGGGCATGGAGCTCCAGATACTGGATAACGATGCACCTGTGTATGAGAAATTACAAATTTACCAGTATCATGGATCGGTATACGGTGTGATTCCTGCTAAAAGAGGGTATCAGAAGCCTGTGGGAGAATGGAACTACCAGGAGGTAGTGGCAGACGGCGACCACATAAAAGTAATTCTCAACGGAACAACCATCCTCGATGGAAACATCCGTGAGGCTTCAAAAAACGGCACCATCGATAAACGAGAACATCCCGGACTGCTCAACGAAACCGGGCACATTGGATTTCTCGGACATGGATCGAAGGTTATGTTCAAAAATATCCGAATCAAAAAGTTATAAGAAAAAGGTTATAAAGCCTTCTTTCTACAAAAAATAGGCTGTCTCAAAATTGTAGTGACCCCTAAAAGTTAGACAAAATACTTTTGGGGGTCGGTTCAATGAGACGGCCTTTGTTGCTACCTTGTTGCTACCTTGTTCGGTACTCCCTGTTTCCCTTATATATTCCTTATATTTCGCTTATTTATCAATAAGGAGATAACGACCCAGTACCCTTCTATTATCCTTCTATTATCTGTGCAAGGAGCTATTTCCTGAAACAAAAAAGCTATCTCAAAAATTGTTTTGAGATAGCTTTTTTCTGTATTTACTGCTGAAATCTGTTCTCAGGAATTACTTCTTTACAGTCGTTGTGGTTGGCGTGTAAATACCACATGTCAATGCATTCAAAAGACCATCAACAAATGAATGTTGTATGGTAACGGTATAATCTTTCGCACCACTAGCCATCTTCGTTGGGTCAGAGGTTTTAATTGGAGCCAAACCATAAATTAAATAATGGTTTTTCTCTTTCACTTCAATGCCTGTCTTAGCACCACCGCCTACAGAATACGTCATGGTGTAACAAGAAGTCATTAACAAAGAGATAACAATCGCAAATGCAAAACTTAGTACAGTCTTTTTCATAAAAAATTGTTTTTTTATTTTTTTTCCTACTCGTAAGGCTTTTCAGATACGCCCCGTTTTTTTTAGTGGTTACTGGCATCCACTTAATACTTAATCTCTCACGCAACGGACGGAATATCCCATTTCCCTGTCAGTAGTTTCTATACGATGCAGCGCAGCATCATCGTCATTCAGGCTCCATGCTTCGTAATAACCAGAATTACTCCACCAGTAGCCTTTTTCAGTTAAATCATCGAAAACCGCATTGTAACCTTTGGGCGAATCTGATGCCGGTACAGCATTGAGCCTGCCTCCCAAAAGCGCAGTAAAGTCGCTGGTATTGGTTGCACCAGTATTGGTTTTATATATAATTGGCAATTTCAGTTTGCCGCCTGCCACATCTTGGCCTCCAAGATATGTGGAAAGTTTGCTCCAATCAGTGTTATTTGGGAGTCTCCAGCCCGGGGGGCATACGTATTGGTCTTGAGACGCAAGCCAGTTATAGAGCACACCGTAATTTTTATAATTGTCAGAATTTTTTGCAATTGCCTTATCATCTGAATTATGATTATAAACATAATAAAATTTTGAAGACTCATTTACAATCCGACTTGGGTTATCTATTGAAATATCAAAGGGATAGTTAATTTTATCATTAGGCAGATATTTCAAATTCTCCTTCATCCAAAACTGATCGCCTATAAGCACGATTTTGTATACATTGTTGTCGCGGGTGTCAGTAAATGTGTTCTCATCGGGCGTCCCTGCTCTGTTGGTAAATTTCAAAAAAGTATCATCCGAAGTAGTAGTACTTAGACCTTCCGCCTTCATGTGAGTTGCATAGAAATGATACGCTTTGCCCGCTGCGAGGGGTGTCGTACGAGCTTCTTTGAAATTGCGCGTTGCCATCTCATTTCCACCAGTTGCATAGGTTACATTAAGACCCAGCCAAGGCCAATTTTTATTTTTTTCGGGAATAAACCAGCCCCAAAATTCAAAAGGTTTGGTTGAGGTGAGGGAGTTGTCGGGGATGACTAAGGGAGGAGTGTTATTATTGTTGAAAGCTAAAGTTATTTTAGTAGTGGTACCCAAAATGATATCGGTAACCGGATTATAAGTCGCTGAGCCTAAGTTTTGATGGACCGGTATGTATGATGTCGAGTTTAGTTCGGCTTTGGTTATGTTGATTAAATCGAAACCATCAGATTTGAGTAAAATCCTGAAAAGTGAGCCTATGTGTGCAAAACTGACCGAAACACTTGGACTTGCTTTTGAAATACCGGTTTGCGCAAACTTGAGCATCACCGCATTGTTGTTACTTAGCTCGGCTAAACTCCTCCCGGTGGATTGTTCCGCAGTGGGGAGTTTTAAGGTGTAACTGCTCTCATCTACGAATCCACCGCCGCCATGCACGCCGTAGAGATCAAAGGGTTCACCAATTCCTGCAGGGACAGTAAATGAAAAGTTTGCTTTCTTAGAATCATTGGTAATATTCTCCGATTTTAACTCCACTGTCTGCTTGCCTTTGGGTATTCCACCCTCGGAAAAGATCAAGTAAATCTTGTCACCGACCTTCCAGGTAAGTTCGACATTCAAGGGAGTCTCAGGATCTCCAGAATTTAGTGAAACGCGCGTAGACGATCTGGGGTTCTCATTTTCTGGTATCGCAACGGTCAGTTGCATTTGTGTACCTTTATTTGTTTCGTTCTCCACCCCGTCGTTGATAACAGATTCTTCTTTCGTGCATCCTGTCAACAAAGTTGTGAATAAAATGACCAACAGTAAATTAATTTTCTTCATGCTTTTTTTGTTACTCCGAGGAGAATAAATACTAGTAATCTTCCCCATACATCTCTAACCCATCTAAATCACTGGCGGTATCGCTACCGGCCAGTATATTCTGTTCGATGGTAATTTCGATCACTTCAAACATCGGTGGTTGGTACTCTACTTTGCATTCTTCATCTTGTATTTTATTTGCCAAATTCATTGTGTTTGTTTTTAAAATTAGAAAATAGTATAGTTTTATTCTTAGTTCCTTTATGTTGTAATAATAGGCATCAAGGGGGGATTGCTATCTCATAATTCAATCATATCGATATCCTTCAGCGTATGCTTCCCATATTTATA
>ENA-UOOE01002098-UOOE01002098.1-fermentation-metagenome-genome-assembly--contig:-NODE-2098-length-15032-cov-5.345663_pt1 | contig 15032 bp, 15 predicted proteins | sample MGYA00245776_ERZ724021 | MGnify/ENA primary metagenome ERZ724021 (study PRJEB28704, sample SAMN03018321) | fermentation metagenome | biome: anthropogenic terrestrial biome; feature: soil; material...
CGGAGGCTTTGCCTCCGCTTACGCCGTGAGGTTATCTATAACATGGTGCGGAGCGACATGTTTCAATGTTCTCTCAGGCGTCGGAGGCTTTGCCTCCGCTTACGCCGTGAGGTTATTATAACATAAACGGAAGCAGGCGCGCAAAAAAAGCGTCCGGATTCCGGACGCTTTTTTCAGATTTCGGGAAAGATACGGCGCGGTTATTTTTGCGGCTGTTCTGCGCTTTCCGCCTGATTGAGGGGCTGCCCGGAGCTTTCATCCACATCCCTGGGCTGCCCGGAGCTTTCCGCCCCATCGGGCTGCTCAATGATTTCCGCCCCATCCCGGGGCTGCTTGAGGCTTTCCGCCCAATCCCGAAGCTGCTCGTACAGCTCCAGCGATTTGAAGCGGATCTCGTATTCGCCGTCGCCGGTCACGATCTTCATCTGCTCGGGGTTCAGCACGTCGTCGAGCTCTTCCTTTTCCTCCGCCGCGGGCAGGCACATCGGCGGGAACATCACGCACCACCAGTTTTTTCCCTTCGCGCTGCCGATGGTGACGCGCAGGGCGTCGTACCGGCCAGCGGGCAGGGTGACCTTCTCATACTGGCGGGTGGTGAAATAAAGGTTCTCCAGCCTGACCTGAACGGGGGAATCATACCCGCGTTTGCGGATTTCATCCGCCGCCGCGCGCTGCAGGTCCGAGAGGCGGCCGCTCACGATCTGCTCGGCGGAATCGCGATCCTTTGCGCCGTCCAGCATTCCGGCGGATTCCCGCAGAAGGCGGTCGCGCACCTGCAGCTTGAGCTGCTGATCCCGCGCGGAATCAGAATTTGCGAGAACGTGCAGGCGCAGAACGTGGTTCGAAATATCTTCGCACTGCCCCGCGAACGCGGAGAAGGAAAATGCCACGGTAAGTATAAAAGCGATCAGAAGCGCTTTTTCCAGATGTTTCATCTCATCATCCCATCTTTTTCGGATATCGGGATGATTGACGGTTTTTCGGGATTTATTCAGGCCCGAATACCGGTTCGCACACAAAAACTTCCCGGCAGCCGCGTTTCAGGGCGGCGCGGCAGGCTTCCGCCGGAACGCGGTGGGAAAAGACGCCGTAAACCGCGGAGCCGCTGCCCGTCATGGCCGCGCCCAGGGCGCCCATGGACCGGAAAAATTCTTTCAGATGCTCCACTTCTTCCAGCTTGATCACATCCTCGAACCCGTTCCCGAGGCAGGCGCAGATTTCTTCCAGCCTTCCGCCGGAAAGCGCCTCGAGCATCGGCACGGTGTTCCGGCCCGAAACGCCCCCCGCGCGGTCCGCGAGGGAATAGGCTTCGGCCGTGCCGACGCCGGCTTCCGGCTTGCACACGACAAAAAAGCAGGGCGGCAGCGTCGGCGCGGGCGTCAGGATTTCCCCGGTTCCCCCGGCGCGCATCGTTCCGCCGACGATGCAGAACGGCACATCCGAGCCGGCCTGAAGGCCGATCCCGCACAGCCGGTCCCGGGAAAATCCCGTCCCGTACATCCGGTTCAGCGCGCGCAGGGCCGCGGCGGCATCCGCGCTGCCCCCCGCAAGACCCGCTTCGGACGGGATGCGTTTTTTGATCCGCACCAGCACGCCGCCGGGAATGTCCGCGGCGCGGAAAAAGGCCCGCGCCGCCCGGAAAACGGTATTGCTCTCGCCGCACGGCACCGACGCGCTGTCGCAGACGATCCGTATCTCCCCGCCGGGGAGCGGAGACAGGTCGAGCGTGTCATAGATGGAAACGGACTGCATCACCATGTCCAGAAGATGGTACCCGTCGTCCCGCCGGCTGAGGATGTCGAGGGTGAGATTCAGTTTTGCCGCGGCCAGGACGCGCATCGGCGCTCCCTTCTCCCGCATTGCTTTTCCTCCCTTCCCGGGCAGAAAAAAAGCCCGCCGCCGGTTCCGTCAGGGGAGCGACGGGAAGGGCCCGTTTTCCGGTTTATTTCAGGCCGTCCACAAAATGTTTGATGCGCTTGAGCGCCTCGGCGATATTCTGAATGGAATTGGAATAGGCCACGCGGACAAAGCCCTCCCCGCAGTCGCCGAAGGCGTTGCCGGGAACGACCGCGACGCGCTCCGCGTAAATGAGCCGCTTGCAGAATTCTTCCGACGAAAGGCCGGTGCTGCGGATGCACGGGAACACATAGAACGCGCCCTCCGGCTCGAAGCAGGAAAGACCCATCGAGTTGAGGCCGTCGACGATCAGGCGGCGGCGCATGTCGTACTGCGCGCGCATCTCGGCAATGTCGCCGTCCCCGTTTTTCATGGCCTCGATCGCGGCGTACTGCGCCATGGTCGGGGCGCTCATGATGGCGTACTGGTGGAGCTTCGTCATCTGGGCGATGACCGGCTCCGGCCCCATGGCGTAGCCGAGGCGCCATCCGGTCATCGCGAAGGCTTTGGAAAAGCCGTTCACGACGACGGTGCGCTCCTTCATTCCCTCGATTTCCGCAAAGGAGACGTGGGGGGTATCGCCGTAAGTCAGCTCGCTGTAAATCTCGTCGGACAGCACCAGCAGATTGTGCTCGCGCACCACCTCTGCGATCTCCTCCAGATGGCCGCGGCGCATCACGGCGCCGGTGGGGTTGTTCGGGAACGGCAGGACGAGAAGCTTCGTTTTCGGGGTGATCTTTTCGCGCAGCGCCTGCGCCGTCAGCCGGAAGTCATCCTCCGCCTTCGTTTCCAGGATCACGGGCACCCCGCCCGCCATTTCGGCCATCGGCACATAACACACGAAGCTGGGCTCAGGGATCAGAACCTCTTCGCCGGGATTCACGAGCGTGCGGATGCACAGGTCGATCGCCTCGGAGCCGCCCACGGTGACGACGATCTGCGTTTTGGGGTCGTATTCCACATGGTACCGGCGCGCAAACCAGCGCGAGATCTCCTCGCGCAGCTCGAGGAAGCCGCGGTTCGGGGAGTACCAGGTCTTCCCTTTTTCCAGCGAGCGGATCCCCTCCTCGCGCACATGCCACGGCGTGGAGAAATCCGGCTCGCCGATGGAAAGGGAGATCACGTTGTCCATTTCGTTCGCGATGTCAAAAAAGCGGCGGATGCCGGAGGGTTTGAGCGATACGATTTCCCGATTCATCAGAGAAGTATAATCAGTCACGGAAGACACTCCTTCTCTCGTCGCTTTCCTCGCCGGAACCAAGGGTGACGCCGCCGTCCTTGAAGCGGGTCAGGATAAAGTGGGTCGCCGTGGAAACGACCGAATCCAAGGTGGCGAGGCGGCGCATGACGAAATTGGCGATCTGCTGCATGCTCTGCCCGTGTACGACGACGGAAAGATCGTAGCCGCCGGACATCAGATAGACGCTTTCCACCTCGTCGAATTTCATCACGCGGTGCGCGATATCGTCGAAGCCGGTATCCGGCTTCGGGTTCACCTTCAGCTCGATCAGCGCGGTCGCCTTGTTCTCATCCACCTTTTCCCAGTCGATCAGCGTGCGGTAGCCCCGGATGACGCCCCTTTTCTCATAGTCGGCGATCTGGTCCTGCACCTGCCCTTCGGTGCGGTCGAGCATCACCGCAAGCTGAGCCGTCGAAAGCCTCGCGTTTTCGCTCAAAAGGTTCAGTAATTTGTCCATTGTTTTTCCTCCCTTTATAGAAATGGTGCGGGCCCGCTACTGAATGGGGATCAGATGCGGTTCCCGGCCGATAAAAATGGTGAATTTGGAAAAGCCGGCCGCCTGCAGCAGGGAAAGGCCGGTCTCGATGCCCGCGCCGACATCCGCCCAGCGGTGCGCGTCGGAGCCGATCGTGACATACCGCCCGCCAAGCTGGCGGAACCGCTTCAGCACGGAAAGCGGCGGCAGAGTATCCCCGATCTTCTGGCGCAGGCCGGACGTGTTGATTTCGAGCGCCTTATGGTTCCGCACCAGAAGCTCCAGCACCGTGTCGACCTTGTCCTGAACGCCGCAAAGGCAGTCGTCGGGGCTCTGCCGAACGGCGAGGTAGCGAAGCGGATAAGTCAGGTGCGCCAGGGAATCGAAGCCGTTCCACAGCGCCATCTGGGTCAGCTCGTCAAAATAGCGGCCGAGCAGCTGCGCGGTATCGAACCGTTCGGGATCGAGAAAATAGAAGTCATCCATCTCCTTCAGGTTGTGGAGAGAGCCCAGCACGAAATCGAATTGACAGGCGGAAAGGACGTCGCGGGCCGCATCCAGATTCTGTGTCGGCTGCCCCAGCTCCACCCCCGCGTAAACGCGCAGGCGGCCGCGGAAGACCGCCGCGGCTTTTTTCGCCTCGAAAAAAGAGCGGCGGATGGAACGGTCGTATTCCTCCTGATAATAAGTATTGCATTCGCAGTGATCGGTTATGGCGACCGCGCACAGCCCCAGCCGAGCGGCGCTTTCACACATCATGATGGCCGGATCGCGGCCGTCGCGCGAGCAGTCGCTGTGCACATGGCAGTCCGAGATGTAACGATACCTGATGATTTTCCCTCCGTTCCTGATTCTGATAGGGGCGGAGCATAAAAGCCTGCCCGGCGGTTTTTGTTCGATGATTTCTATCTTATCATAAAAGATGGGAAAATGACAGATTCCCCCGTAAAAATTTTTTGGAAAACCCGCCGTGCCTGGGGCGCTTTTGACGCCGGGAGGCGCAATTTCGGCCGAAACGGACAGACCCCTTGATTTTTCAAACGGAATCCGGGAAATAGGCGCGTGTTCTCCCTTGACAGACTCCTGTTTGTCATTCATAATAATAGAATCATGTTTCATGCTGTTTTCACCGCAGCAATTTTACTTAATGGTTGTTTTGTTCCCCCGCCCTTGGCGGGGGAACAAAACAAATTCTTAGCATTCGCACTTAAATTCCGGCGTTTTACGCCTGAGGAGGAGCTTTCACTATGCGCGCTGTCATCACGGTTATCGGAAAGGATATGGTCGGAATTCTCGCCCGCGTTTCCACCATCTGTGCGGAAAGCGGGGTCAATGTCATAGAGGTCACCCAGTCGGTGATGCAGGACCTGTTCGTCATGATCATGATGGTGGACATTTCCAAATCCAGCATCCCGTTCAGCGAACTTTCCGACCGGCTGAACGGGCTGGGGGATGAGCTGGGGCTCACCATCCACACCATGCACGAAGACATTTTCAACGCCATGCACCGAATTTAAAAATCCCCGGGATTTTTCGGAAAGGAACCGCGAAAACCATGATTAATTCCCATGACATACTGGAAACGATCAATATGATCGACAATGAGAACCTGGATGTGCGGACGATCACAATGGGTATCTCCCTGCTGGACTGCATCGATCCCGACATCGACGCCGCCTGCCGCAAGGTTTACGACAAAATCTGCCGCTATGCCTCGAACCTTGTGAAAACGGGCGAGGACATCAGCAAGGATTACGGCATCCCGATCATCCACAAGCGGATCTCGGTGACCCCCGTCTCGATGATCGCCGCGGCATGCCCCGACAAGAGCCCGGTGCGCCTGGCGCGGGCGCTCGACCGCGCCGCCAGGGCCGTCGGCGTCAACTTCATCGGCGGCTATTCCGCGCTCGTCCACAAGGGGTTCGGCCCCGGGGACTACGCGCTGATCGAAAGCATTCCGGAGGCGCTGAGCACCACCGAATTCGTCTGCTCCTCCGTGAACATCGGCACCACCAAGGCCGGCATCAACATGGACGCCGTCGGGAAGATGGGCCGCGTCGTGCGCGAAACAGCACAGGCGACGGCGGACCGCGACTGCATCGGCGCCGCGAAGCTGGTTGTCTTCTGCAACGCGCCCGAAGACAACCCCTTTATGGCCGGGGCGTTCCACGGCCCCGGCGAACCCGACTGCGTCATCAACGTCGGCGTCTCGGGGCCGGGGGTCGTGCGCGCGGCGCTCGCCAAAGCCGGGGACTGCGACATCACGGCGGTGGCCGACCTGATCAAAAAGACCGCCTTCAAAATCACCCGCATGGGCCAGCTCGTGGCGCAGGAAGCGGCCCGCAGGCTCTGCGTACCGTTCGGCATCGTCGACCTTTCGCTCGCCCCCACTCCCGCCGTCGGCGACTCCGTCGCCCACATCCTCGAGGAGATGGGCCTGGAATCCTGCGGTGCGCACGGGACCACCGCCGCGCTGGCGATCCTGAACGACGCCGTGAAAAAGGGCGGCATCATGGCCTCTTCCCACGTGGGAGGGCTTTCCGGGGCGTTCATCCCCGTCACGGAGGACGCGGGGATGATCGACGCAGCGAGATGCGGCTCCCTGTCCATCACAAAGCTGGAGGCGATGACCTCGGTGTGCTCCGTCGGCCTCGACATGATCGCGGTTCCGGGCGACACCCCGGCGGAGGTCATCTCCGCGATCATCGCGGATGAGGCGGCCATCGGCATGGTCAACAGCAAGACCACCGCGGTCCGCCTGATCCCGGCCATCGGCAAAAAGGCGGGCGACGAGCTGAATTTCGGCGGGCTTCTGGGCGGCGGCCCCGTGATGGAGGTCAGCCGCTATTCCCCGCTGAAATTCATCCGGCGCGGCGGGCGCATCCCCGCCCCGATTCAAAGCCTGAAAAACTGACCGGCACGCCCAATTTAAGAAATCGTTTCTCTTCTTTTTTTGCCTATCATCCACAAAAAACGGCGGGTTTTGAAAAAGAATTATTGTGTCACAAAGAGCGTTTTCCTTTTCTATTTTGTTGTAAAATTATGACAGGCGCGTTATAATGAAGTACATCGGAATAACGAAAACAACTTTAAAAAGAAATCAAAAAAAGGAATCCTGACGATTCCGATCAAGGCCAAGGGAGGTGCGGTTCCAATATGCAGGACATGCTGAAAAAAATAGTAGAGATGGATCAGCAGGCCAGAAAGATCACAGACGCCGCGCAGCTGGAGAAAATCGACTCGGAGAAGGAAGTTTCCAAAAAGCGGGAGGAAATCCGCGAACAGTATTTAGCCAGGGCAAGGCACCGGATCGAGATCAACCGGCCGCTGGAGCAGAAAGCTGCCGAGGAGGACTGGGAAAAAGCGAAAAAGAGAAACGAGGCCCTCGCAAAAAAAATGGATGAGCTGTACGCGCAAAAGGGCGGGGAATGGATCGATGCCATCGTTGCGAAAGTGATAGGAGAGTGATTCCGTGCTTTCCAATTTTTCGTCCAACGTCATTCTGGCGAAAGCGCGCGCCATGTACGGCAGGCGCCTGACCAAAAAAAATTACAGCGACCTTCTGAACTGCCAGAACGTATCCGAAATCGCGCGTTACCTCGTCAACAATACGGACTATGCGAAAATCCTTTCGGGCATCAACGACCGCGACATCTACCGCGGGCAGCTGGAAAACCTTCTGAAGCAGAAGCTGTTCGAGGACTCGGCCGTCCTGTGCCGGTATGAATTTTCAGTGGGGGACATTTTTTCGGGCTATCTGCTGCAGAGAAGCGAGATCGAGCAGATCCTGAATGTCCTGCTCCACCTGACCGCGGGGATGCCCTCGGAATATCTTTTTTCCATGCCGATGTTTCTGACGAACCGTTCGCGCATCAACCTGGTTTCGCTTTCGGATGCAAAAAGCTTCGACGACATCCTGAACGCCCTGGGCGGCACGCCGTACCGCGCGCTGCTGGAGCCGTTGCGCCCGCAGGCCGGGATTCCGCTGGATTACACGGCGGTGGAAAACGCGCTGTACACCCACCTTTACGGCGAGGTCTACGCGATCATCCGGCGCCGGACCCGCGGCGAGACCAAAAAGCAGCTTCTGGAAATATTCGACACCTTTCTGGATCTGACCAATTACATCCGGATCATACGCCTGAAAACCTATTTCCATTCGGGCTACGATTTCATCCGGAATTCGCTGCTCCCCTTCGGGACGCTGCGGGAAAACCAGATCAACGATCTGATCGCCGCGCAGAGCACGTCCCAGATCCGGCAGGCCATGGAGCAGACTTCCGTTGGGAAGCGCACCAGGAATATCCAGCACAATTTCACCGACCAGATTTCGTCGCGCGCTATCTACCACGTCTGCCGGCACAGCATCCACTTTTCCAGCCGGCCGTCGGTGGTGATGCTTTCTTATATCTTCCTGACGCAGCTTGAATTGATGGACATCATCAATATTGTCGAGGGAATCCGTTACAAGCTTCCGGCAAATGAAATCAAGAAACTGCTGACGTTTGCCGATTTTTAAGGAAAGGGGTAACTGTTTTTGGCCGTCCAGAAAATCAAAATGACGAGTATCATCGGAAGGATGACGGAGCTTGACCAGGTGACGGAAATCTGCGGCGAGTCTGAATTCTTTCATCCCGACAACGCCCTGTCGTTTTATTCCGACACTTCTCAGTTTACACCGCTGAGCGAGGAGAACCCTTATGCGGAGCCCTTGCAGCGGCTGGTCGAATCCACGGCGAAAGTAAAGCGGAAACTGGATTTTGTCCCGCGGAAACCCGGAAAGGAGGATCAGTCCGCCGCAAAGGACGAAGAGCTGATCTCCTATGCGAACCGGGTCGCCGACGAGATGGAGGACTACCGCCGCGGCCGTGAGAAATCGAAGAAAACCATTCAGGAACTGACCCGGTCGATGGAGGATATCTCCCATTTCACGGGGCTGGAGCTGGACTTGGATGAGATCCGGAAATGCGCCTACATCAAGGTGCGTTTCGGCAGCCTGCCGAAGGAAAGCTATGAAAAGCTGGATTTCTACAATGAAAATCCCTACGTCATCTTCTTCCCCAGCAGCCACGACGAAACGCAGTACTGGGGGGTCTATTTCGCCCCGATCGATCAGGCGGCGGAGGTGGACCGCATCTTTTCCAGCCTGTACTTCAAGCGCGTGAAGCTCGCGAATTACAAGGGCAGCCCGGAAACCGCCCTGAAGCAGATGGAGGAGGAGCGCAACGCCGAGGGCAAAAGGATTCAGGAAGCCGATTCCCGGTTCAGCGCGCAGTGGAAAAAGGAAAGAAGCCGCTGCTGCGAGATTTACAGCCGCCTGACGGAACGGAGCGTCTACTTCGGCATCCGCCGTTACGCCGCCCGCTACAACGACAGCTTTATCCTGACCGGCTGGATCCCGGCGGACAGCGAGGAAAAATTCAAGACCTCGCTCGACCCGCTCCAATCGGTGGAATACACGTTTGAAAACGCGGAGGACAATCTGAACCATTCCCCACCGGTTCGGCTGAAAAACAAAAAGCTGTTCCGGCCGTTTGAATATTTCATCGACATGTACGGCCTGCCCTCCTACGACGAGGTCGACCCCACGCCGTTTGTCGCAATCACCTACATCCTTCTGTTCGGCATCATGTTCGCCGATCTGGGACAGGGCCTCGTTGTTTCCCTGCTCGGGCACTGGATGTGGAAAAAGAAAAAAATGAAGCTCGGCAGAATCCTGATTCCGTGCGGCATCTGCTCCGCGGTTTTCGGGACGGTGTTCGGCTCCTTTTTCGGCTTCGAGCATGCGCTCGATCCGCTCTACCGCGGTATGTTCGGCCTGAGCAAAAAGCCGTTCGAGGTCATGGAGCCGGTCACGACGAACCTCATCATTTATTCCGCCATCGCCATCGGCCTTGCGCTCGTCATGATCGCGATGCTGATCAACATCTATTCCAGCCTGCGGCGAAAACATTACGAGAACGCCCTGTTCGGCCCCAACGGGGCCGCGGGCCTCGTCTTTTACGGCTCGCTGGTGTTCGGGTTCGGCGGAAAGGCCGCGTTCGGCTGGGATATTGTGAACACCCCTTACATCATCTGCCTGGTGGTGATCCCGCTGGTGCTGATCTTCTTCCGGGAGGTTCTGGGCGGCCTGATGGAAAAACGCCCGAATTGGAAGCCTGAAAGCTGGGGCGAATACATCATGCAGAACTTTTTCGAGACCTTCGAATTCCTGCTGAGCTACATGACGAACACGATGTCTTTCCTTCGTGTCGGCGCTTTCGTCCTGGTGCACGCCGGCATGATGCTGGTCGTGTTCACGCTGGCCGAAATGATGGGCGGAATCGGCTATGTGCTGGCCGTTCTCATCGGGAACGTCTTTGTTATGGCTCTGGAAGGTTTGCTTGTCGGGATTCAGGTGCTGAGGCTGGAATTCTATGAAATGTTCAGCCGCTTCTTCGAGGGCGAAGGCCGCGCGTTCCAGCCGGTGATTGCCCGGGAGGAAGCCCAGTGACCCGTGTTCCGCCAATTCATATATGACAAAAAGTTTATCTGGAGGTAAATATTATGAACAACGCATTTCTCTTTTTCCCCGTCATCGCTCTCGCGGTATCGGTCCTTGTGTCTGTAAGGGCGGTTAAAAAAGGCAAGAGCGCGAAAAAGGCTTTTGCCACCCAGCTTCTGACCTTCCTCGCCATCTGCGCCGTCTCGTTTGCGGCCCCGGTGGCCGTGCACGCCGCGACGGCCGGCACGGCGGCCGCTTCCGACGGCGGCCTCGGCATGGGCCTTCTCGCGGCCGCGCTTTCCACCGGCCTCGGCGGAATCGGCGGAGGCATCGCCGTTGCGGCGGCTTCCCCCGCGGCGATCGGCGCGACATCCGAAGACCCCAAGGCGTTCGGCAAGGCGCTGATCTTCGTCGCTCTGGGCGAAGGAATCGCGCTGTACGGCCTTCTGATGTCCATCCTGATCCTGAACAAGATTTGACCTTCTCGAACAGAAAGCAGGTGATCTGTTTATGCGCTTTTATCTGATCAGCGACAACACCGACACTCTGGTGGGGATGCGTCTGGCCGGGATCCCCGGCATTCTGGTGCACGAGGCCGCCGAAGTCCGAAAAGCCCTGAACGACGCGGTCGAAATGCAGGATGTCGCCGTGATTCTGATCACGGAACGCCTGCTGGCCCTTTGCCCCGAGCTTGTCTACGACCTGAAGCTGAACCGCAAGCGTCCGCTGATCGTCGAAATACCCGACCGGCACGGCAACGGCCGTACCAAGGATTCCATTACCCGCTATGTCCGCGAGGCAATCGGAGTGAAAATTTAGCCGCCAATGCGGTGAACGGGGGTTTGAATGATGGCTTCTGTCAACAATGAAAAAATCAATAAATTCAATCTTGCGATCAACCACTACGCCCAGGAACAGCGTGAAAAAATCGAAAAGGAAATTGCCGAATACAAGCGGCGCGAGCTGGAAGAGGCCGAGCGCGAGGTCCTGAACGAGGCTTACCGCATGATCCAGAAGGAAATGGCGACGATGCGCGACGGCATCACGCGGGAAAGGGCGCACCGGGAAATGGCTGCCAGAAAGGAACTTCTGGAGAAGCGCGGGAAAATCACCGAAACGGTATTCCAGAAGGCCGCCGAACGGCTCCGCAGCTTTACCGAAACGGAAAAATACGCGGCCCTGCTCCAGAAATTCGCGCGAAATCTGTCCGGGATTCTGCCGGATACCGGAACGGTGCTGTGCCTGAGGCCCGACGACCTGAAATACGGCGAGCTGCTGAAAAAGGCGTTCGGCGGCGAATGCACCGTGCAGGCCGACAGGGAAATCTCCATCGGCGGCGTCAGAGCCTATCACACCGGCAGGGGCATTATGGCGGATGAGACGCTTGATACCATGCTCGAAGCCCAGCGCGGCTGGTTTGAAGAAACTTCGGGGATGGCTGTGGTCTGAGCCGTAATACCTATTTGTATCGGAGATGATTGAATGGAAAACGAAAACGTAATATACGGTATTAACGGGCCTGTCGTCACCGTAAGGAATTCCCGCAGCTTTTCCATGATGGAAATGGTCTTTGTCGGAAACGAACGCCTGGTGGGCGAGGTGATCGGCATCACCGACAAAATAACCACGATCCAGGTTTACGAGGAAACGACGGGCCTGCGCCCGGGCGAGCCGGTGTACGGGACCGGGAGCCCCATGAACGTGACCCTCGGCCCCGGCATCATGGACAATATTTTCGACGGCATCGAGCGCCCGCTGAAAAAAATCGCCGAGGCGACGAACTCCGCCTTTATTTCACGCGGAAGCAACGTCCCGCCGCTCGACCCGGACCAGCTCTGGGATGTCACGGTCACGGTGAAGCCGGGCGACAGGCTCGACGGCGGAGACGTCTACGCCGAATGCCCGGAAACGGCGATCATCCGCCACAAGTGCATGGTGCCCCCGAATCTTTCCGGCGTCGTGGAAAAGACGAGCCCCAACGGGAAATACAAAGTGAACGACACCGTCGTGGAGCTGAAGGACCGGAACGGCGAGCTTCACAAGCTGACCCTCTGCCAGAGATGGCCGATCCGCACGCCGCGCCCGGTGAAGGAACGCCTTCAGCCCACCACGCCCCTGATCACGGGCCAGCGCGTCATCGACACGCTGTTCCCCATCGCGAAGGGCGGCACCGCGGCGATCCCGGGCGGGTTCGGCAGCGGAAAGACCATGACGCAGCATCAGCTTGCCAAATGGTGCGACGCCGACATCATCGTCTACGTCGGCTGCGGGGAGCGCGGCAACGAAATGTCGCAGGTGCTGCAGGAATTTTCCGAGCTGATCGACCCGAAATCCGGCCGGCCGATGACCGACCGCACCGCGCTGATCGCCAACACCTCGAACATGCCCGTCGCGGCGCGCGAAGCGTCCATCTACACCGGCATCACGCTGGCCGAGTATTACCGCGACATGGGCTACGACGTGGCGATCATGGCGGACTCCACCTCGCGCTGGGCGGAAGCCCTGCGCGAGATTTCCGGCCGCCTGGAGGAGATGCCCGCGGAGGAAGGCTTCCCGGCGTATCTGCCGTCGCGCCTCGCCGAATTCTACGAGCGCGCCGGCCTCGTGAACAACCTGAACGGCACGGACGGCTCGGTCACCATCATCGGCGCGGTATCCCCCGCCGGGGCGGATTTCTCGGAGCCCGTCACCCAGAACACCAAGCGCTTCACGCGCTGCTTCTGGGCGCTGGACAAGAGTCTCGCCTACGCGAGGCATTACCCCGCCATCAACTGGATGACGAGCTACAGCGAATATTTTGCCGACCTTGACCCGTGGTTCGCCAAAAACGCCGGAGAGGATTTCATCCAGTACCGCAGGCAGATCAACGGCATCCTTCAGGAAGAGAACAAGCTGATGGAGATCGTCAAGCTGATCGGCTCCGACGTCCTGCCGGACGACCAGAAGCTCATCATCGAGATCGCGCGCGTCATCCGCGTGGGATTCCTGCAGCAGAACGCGTTCCACGCGGAGGACACCTATGTGCCGCTGGAAAAGCAGAAGCTGATGATGAAGGTGATCCTGTACCTGTACAACAAGGCGAAACAGCTCGTGTCGGCCTCCGTCCCCATTTCCGGCATCGTGCAGTCCGGCCTGTTCGACAAGCTGGTCAAGATGAAATACGACGTTCCGAACGACAAGCTGGAACTGTTTGACGACTACATTGCAGAAATTGATAAAACCGTGGCCGACATTCTGAACTCCTGAAGAAGCCACGGAGAGAAGGCGGTTTTTTATGATTCTTGATTATATTGGCGTCAAGGAAATCAACGGTTCGCTGATCGTTCTGGATGATGTGGAAAACGCCTCGTTTGAAGAGGTGGTGGACATTCGCCTGGACGACGGGACCATGCGCCAGGGAAGAATTGTCCAGATGGATGGAAATCGCGTCGTGATCCAGGTGTTCGAGGGCACCCGCGGCATCGCGCTGAACAACACCCGCACCAGGCTGCGCGGCCATCCGATGGAAATTCCCCTCTCCCCTGAAATCCTGGGCCGCGTGTTCGACGGCGCCGGCCGCCCCATCGACGGGCTCGGCAACATTTACCCGCAGAAGCGCATGAATGTAAACGGCACCCCGATCAACCCGGTTTCCAGAATTTACCCCGTAAACTACATCAACACCGGCATTTCCAGCATCGACACGCTGATGACCCTGATCCGCGGGCAGAAGCTGCCGATTTTTTCCGGCTCCGGCATGAAGCATAACGAGCTGGCCGTCCAGATTGCGCGGCAGGCGAAGATCACCGACGCGGACAACAGCAACTTCGCCATCGTGTTCGCGGCCATGGGCGTAAAGAACGACGTCGCGGACTATTTCCGCCGCTCGTTCGACGAATCCGGCGTGCTGCAGAAGGTCGTCATGTACATCAACCTTGCGAACGACCCCATCATCGAAAGGATCCTGACGCCCCGCTGCGCGCTGACCACCGCCGAATATCTGGCCTTTGAGCTGAACATGCACATTCTGGTCATCATGACCGACATGACCTCTTACGCCGAGGCGCTGCGCGAATTCAGCTCCTCCAAAGGCGAGATCCCGGGCAGAAAGGGATTCCCGGGCTACCTGTATTCGGACTTCGCGTCCCTTTACGAGCGCGCCGGCATGGTGGAGGGCAAAAAAGGCTCCGTGACGCAGATCCCGATTCTGACCATGCCGAACGACGACGTGACCCACCCGGTGCCCGACCTGACCGGTTACATCACCGAGGGGCAGATCGTTCTGGACCGCTCGCTGGACAGCAACGGCGTCTACCCGCCCGTCGGCGTGCTTCCGTCCCTTTCGCGCCTGATGAAGGACGGAATCGGCGCGGGCTACACGCGCGAGGATCACTCGGCGTTGTCGAACCAGCTGTTCGCCTCTTACGCCAAGGTGATGGACGCGCGTTCGCTGGCTTCGGTCATCGGCGAGGAAGAGCTTTCCTCCATCGACAAAAAATACCTGGAATTCGGGCGGCTGTTCGAACGGCGTTTCATCACCCAGGACCCGAACGACAACCGCTCCATCGAGCAGAGCCTAGACCTGGGCTGGCAGATTCTTTCCACCCTGCCCCGCAGCGAGCTGGACCGCGTCGACGACGCGATCCTGAACAAGTACTACGTCCCGGACGTCCAGAACGCCGGGGACACCTTCCGCCAGCTGGATGACGAAAAGGACGGCGCCGCGGAAAAGGCAGAGGGAAAAGAAGGAACAAAGGAACCGGCGGAACATGACGAGAAATAAGCGAGGTGAGCGGCATTGAGCGAACAGATCGTACCAACCAAAGGAAATCTTCTCTCCGTGAAAAAATCGCTGGATCTTGCCCGCACCGGCTTCGAGCTGTTGGACCGCAAGCGCAATATTCTGATCCGTGAAATGATGTCCCTGATCGACCGGGCATCCAAAATTCAGGACAAGA
>ENA-UOOE01002099-UOOE01002099.1-fermentation-metagenome-genome-assembly--contig:-NODE-2099-length-15029-cov-7.023641_pt1 | contig 15029 bp, 22 predicted proteins | sample MGYA00245776_ERZ724021 | MGnify/ENA primary metagenome ERZ724021 (study PRJEB28704, sample SAMN03018321) | fermentation metagenome | biome: anthropogenic terrestrial biome; feature: soil; material...
TTTCCACCTATCTTCTCAATTTCTTTTTTAAGTCTTTTTTCAATAACACTTTCTAACAATAAAATCACCTTCTATTTATTGTGAACAGTGTGAACCATTTTCTTATATATATATATATCCACGTATTAGGCATATAGGTGTATATACATATACGTCTATTTATATAAATAATACTTATATAATATTTTTTGTTCACATTGTTCACGATATATCATAAAGCTTTGATATTACTGATTTTTATGTGTGAACAAAAGCGTGAACACAATATATTTTTTTGTTCACATTGTTCACATTACTAAAGTCTACTAATTATTAATCTGTTCACGCACAAAAGCTCTTTGAGTACCATAGATTTTACCAAATCTTAATCTACCCTTATACTTAATCCATACTTTCAAGCCTTTAAGAATATCGTTAATTTCTCTTGAATGTAATGGCGTGAGATTTTTAGGGTCTCCATTGAATAATTCGCACCATATTTCCATCACACAGGTTTTAGTCCTCTGAATATTACCCTCTGGGATGTCACCAAATTCAGAGCCATGTATATAATTTCTTCTTTCAGCCATACCTAAGCTGTACCAATTATCAGTTATAGGCTTATTCAGATATTCTTCAATTAACCCAGCCTTTGCACTTTCCTCTGAGTGTTCTTCCTGCTGTTTTTCAGCTTCTTTTTTCTCTTTACTGGTGAGATCCAGAAGCTCCCCAGCATTATAAAGTTCAATTGCCTCAGCCCATATTTGGTCAACCTCATAACTGTTTAATTCCTTATAGGCATTTTTATGGGGGTTTATCCCAACATCTACAGGCCAGAATCTTCTATTACCTGTCTTATCTCTTAAAAATTCCTTATCATTCGTAGTTCCTATAATTACACACTGGCGTGGGAATCTGCTTGTTCTTCTACCATAGGCAACTCTGTATATATCCTCCTGTTTTGATAAGAAGTGTTTTGTTGCCTCAATATCAGCTTTTTTTGTGGCCATCATTTCTCCCATTTCCAGGAGCCACACGCCTTGAAGTTGCTCATATGCTTCTTTACCAGTTACAGTTGTAAGACTATCAGAGTACCAGTCCTTACCTAATCTTTTTATCAAAGTACTTTTACCTATACCCTGTGGGCCACTTAGAACCATCATATTATCAAATTTGCACCCGGGTTTAAAAATTCTTGCTACAGCTGCAACAAATACTTTTCTTGTAATTGTCCTTACATAATTGCTATCTTCTGCACCTAGGTAATCAATTAATAAGGTATCTATTCTCTTAACCCCATCCCACATAAGACTATTTAAGTAATCCTTAATCGGATGGAATGTATGTTTTCCAAAACTTAAGTTAATGGCATCCGCGCACTTAGCTATAGAACTTATTTTATAGTATTTCTCAATAAATTCTTGAAGCCCACTATCATCCCTATCATTCCAATCTGACATATCATCTTTATTTCTCCAGGGTAGCCGCCCTATAACTACAGCCCTATTTGCAAATTCGTTATATGCAATCCTACCCTTAATTAATGGCTCATTTTCAATTATTAATAAGAAGTTGGTTCTGGTGCTTTTTAATTTTCCCTGCTCTGTATATTCAAGTTCTTTTACCCAACTACTGTCAGCATCTTCTTCAATCACCCCAAAATCCTCCTGGGCTTTATCCATACGTTCTTTACCTAATGTCTGTATTACTCTACCATCATTACTCGCAAATTCTTTCATCTTAGTAAACGAGGGTAGCCTATTTGCTGGTGTATCTGGTTTTGCTTCATCATCTAAATCCCCGAATTTGTGTATTCTCACTAAGTCAAAAGTATTACACAGCATTTCACTTGCAGGGTCCGTACCATGATGGCTGTAACTGAACTTATCATCATATATTACTACCCCGCCGGTGGTACTTCCTTCCGCATAGGTGTACCTGGTTTCATCTGCACCAGATACATATACATCTTTTAGAAATTCTTCTATCGCCTCACTTATTGTATAGGTCCTGCAGAAAGCACCTATAACACCTTTTTTAGTTAATGGATCTTCCTGTTTCTTTATTGCTGTGTTTATCTTGGCTCTTGCCCTAGAACTCTCCGGCCAGTAGCTTACATCCTGCCACCCAAAGGTATACCTTTCAAGTATTTCATCAGGGTTTAACCAGGGCAAGTCTTGAACCTTAAACACATATTCCCCGTCTGCACTGGTTGAAGGCCAGTACATAAGTCTTGAAGGTTCATAGGTTGTATCATCAAACTGATCTATACCTAAATCATCAGCTATCATCCTTGATATAGCCTGGTATTCATCTGGCAGCACTGGCCTTGATAGTGGAATAACAAGCCTTAAACGCGGATTGTCTGGTGCATGGTTATGTGTTGAATACATGACTACTGAAAAGTCCCATAGCAGCTCTATACTTGACCATATATCACCCTTAACATAATCTAAGTCCAGTGTAACAAGTGTTCTGTTTGCTACATTCTCAGCTTTACGTCTGCCATTTTTTAAAGAGCCACCAACAAATCCCCCAACATCTTTAATTCTGTCTCTTTCACTTTTAGACATTTTCTTATATTCAGCATAGGTTTCAGGTGTTCTTGTAGTATTGCTTAATTTTTCAATTAAGCCTGAATATAATATATTTTTGTTTTTCCAGTGCTTTTCATGTCTGCTTTTTCCGATGGCAAGTGTTATGGAACCATCATATTTAATTTTTATGATTTTCTGGTTACTCTCTGTTTTATATTCCAAATTACCACCTCCTTTTTGAGCATAATTTATTTTCTATTCACCTAAAAAATCTATTAAATCATTTTATCTACTAATTTTGGTATTCCTTTGCGCACTATTTCTGCCGAAGCTCTACTTACAACCATATTAATTATTTCTTCTTTTTGACTATAAACAACTTCTTTAACCGAATCAGCTATGGTACGTTTCATTAAATTTCTTTCTGCACTCCAAGAGGCAGTTAATTTTCTTGCAATTATATTTGTTATTTCCTCCTGTAATTCCTTATCATCAATTTCAACTTTTATTTGCATAAAATCACCCTTCTAAAATTTTTCTTAACTTATCAATCTTTTCTTCCCTGAATTTGTTTATTTTGCTATTGTCATAAATACAGGTAAGTTGTTCGAGCATAATCATTACATCAGCTATTTCTTCCTCTACATTATGGGTTTTACCTCTTAAATCTTTACATAGGGCCTGTATAAGCTCTGAACATTCTTCTATAGTCTGTCTTTTCTGTGGTTCGGCTCCAAAACAGTTTACTGCATCTATGCAAGTACTTTTAAATTTATTAGGTGGAATTTTTTCATTTGCAAATGGTTCAGAGGTTAAATCCTTTGGTGTAATTTCAAGAGCATCTGCAATTTTTTGCAAGATATCTAAGGAAGGATTATTTTTCTTACCTCTTTCTAATGCACTTATATAGCTTGCATTAACTCCACTTAACCTAGAAAGTTCATTTACGCTAATTGACTTTTGTTCTCTTATTCGTTTGATATTATTACCAACCATATTTGATCACCTTTTTTAAAAATATTAATCTTTCATGTAATACTCACACTCATATCCATCAGCCTTAAGTAGTAATCCAGGAGCCCAGTCTATAGGTTCGCCAAAAATATTACATACTTCTTCCATACTTCCAAATTCTTTAGGTACATCAAGTACTAATTCATCATGTACATGCATCACAATGTCATAGCCTGCTTTGGTGACTTTAAACATAGCCTCTCCCAGACAATCTCTGGCAGTAGCCTGAACTATATTCTCCACTAATTTTGGGCCATAGGTATCAAGTCTTTTCCATTTCTTACTTGTCTGTTCCATACCCTCATACGTGATTTTATCTCCTGAAAATGTAGTATGTTTTTCTATCTTGGGTCTTATATAACTTAATTTTCTACCTGAAGGTAGTTGTATAAATAAAACTCCGGGGTCATATATGAACTTAAGTCCAAACTGCATATTTACCGTTGTTTTTTCTCTTATAGCTTTTTTAGCAGCTTTATCACAATCCCACCAAAATTTAGTAATGTGTGGGTTTGCAGCTCTCCAGCTTTGTACTAACCCCGGCAATTCTTCTTCTGGAATACTCTTTGATTTATCCATAGATGTAAGAGCTCCAACACTCCCACCATAACCTAGTGCCAACTCTGCTATTTTCCCTTTTTGCCTTAGGTCAGAACCTTTTTTAATGTTTTCTATGGGTACATGAAACATCTGACTTGCAGAAGCCTCATATATTTTTCCATGAGTTTTGAAAACTTCTAATCTCCACTTTTCTCCTGCATACCAGGCGATTACTCTTGCCTCTATAGCGCTAAAGTCTGCTACTATAAACCTGTTACCTTCATTAGGTATGAAAGCTGTCCTTATAAGCTGGCTTAATGTATCCGGTACACTGTCATATAAAAACTCTACTTCTTCAAACTGTCCTGTTTTTATGAAGTTTCTGGCATCATCTAGATCCGGTAAATGGTTTTGAGGGAGGTTTTGTACCTGTACAAGCCGACCTGCCCATCTTCCAGTACGGTTGGCACCATAAAACTGTAGAAGTCCTCTTATTCTTCCATCCTCGCATCTTGACCTTTCCATAGTTTCATATTTTTTAATTGAAGTTTTAGCCATAAGCTGTCTTAATTCTAAAATTTTTTTTACTTTTTCGTCCTTATTTTTTTCTATAAGTACTGGTATACTGTCCTTTGTAAGACTCTTAACTTCATGGCCAACCCTCTCACCAATCCACTTTTTTAATTGAGTAGGGCTGTTAGGGTTGTTTAAATCTGTTAAATTTATAGCTTCTTCTGTAAGTTTTTTATTATAATTTGTATCACATTCAATAGCCTTTTCTATTAGAACTATATCAGTACCTACACCCCTGTCATTAATGTGTTGATCTAATTCCCATAGCCTTTGTTCTTTTTCTATAATTGGATACCTGTTTAACTTATTTCTTATATCTCTTTCAACTGCAACGTCTTGTTTGCAATACAATTTAAAAGTTTCCCATTTTTCTGGTGCATGGTACGGTAAATTTCGTACCCTACCACCATTTGTTTTTGTTGGCTTACAGGGTTTACAAAAATATTGTATTAAAGATTTACCTTCTTTCATTTTCTGCTTGTCTTCTTCGAAGTGCATTGCCTTGCCTACCATATCTAAACTGCCGGGTAATCCTAATGTAAGAGCTTTCACCATAGTACAAGACCATTGTTCCGGCGGCATACCATCTGGAAAATACATATCTGAACTTATTGCATTTCTTTCAAAATTTGCGTTAAAAGCTGTTTTGGTTATAGCTGGATTACAAAGGGCATCTATAACCTTTTGGGGTAATTCTTCACCTTGGGCAAAATCTACGATTTCTACGGGTTCATCATTAAAGGCATATGCAAACAGTATTATTTCAAATGAGGGATGCTCACAATACTTATAAGCACCCACATTTCTTATATCTAAGTCACAGTATGTCTCCACATCTATAGCCAAGGTGTCCATTAGCCTAAGAAATCATCCTCTGCTGTTTCTATAGCTTCAAAGTCATCTTCCGCCCTTGTAAAGCCTCCAAGCGGCTCCCCATCTGCTAATTTTTGTACATTTCCAAGCCCCGCAGCAATGCCCTTGTTACCACTTGCACTATAGGGATAAAAGTTTAATGTAAGTCTTCCATAACAACCACTATATACCTCTGTTGCATCTAGTATTGGTTGTACATTTTGGTCTACCACACCAGGTTTATTTTTACTGTTTGCATTTAGAAAATAACTATCTACATAGGCTTCGTCATCTGGTCTTTCGGTGTCGCCATCACGTAGGGGAGTTTTTAAAGCAGCTGGTATTTTACCATTCCATTTAGCTTTTCCATTTTCCTTAGCCTCATCTACAGCTGCCTTAATAGCTTTTAATGTTTCTGTATCAGTCTTAGGGATTATTACAGATACGCTGTATTTAGGTTCATTTCCCTCTATGGCGTGAGGTTCAAAAAGATGAGCATATGAAAGTCTTACCTTTCCTGTAGTTACCTTTGTTCCTGTTCTTTTTGCTTTTATATTTGACATATTAATCATTCTCCTTTTGATTTTTAAATTTTTCATATATACTCTTTAAGTCTATAGTTATTTCTCCAGTGTCCTTATTCATATCTGCATTAATACCTTCTTTACGTAACTCATCTGTTAGTTTTTTACTTTTTCCCATATGGTCCTTGAATCGCTGTTTCATTGATTTTCTAGTCATATTAAGCCTCCTGAAAGTCTGCTACAGCAGAATTAAATACTTGCCTTTTATCACTCTCTACCACTAACGTTGGTTTTCCTTGGGCCTTTTCAATTAAATTACTAATTAACTGCCCAAGTTTTTTCTTACCAATAACTTTTTCCATATTGGTCAAGCCCTGAAGTTCCTTTGGCTTATAAATTTCGTCCTCGTTATATCCATTCTCCAATAATATTTCAGCAACCTTATCAACATCCTTATATTTTCTATTACTCCTACCTTCAACTACTTTCCATCCAGGAAATTCCTCTCCCTGTAAAGCTTGCTGTAATGCATAATCTTTTATGGTATTTACCCATTTTATCAATTCATCTACCCGGCCTAAAATATCCGATATATCATTTTTACTTAAGGTCCCAGGTACAGCAAAATCATATTTAGCAGTTTCCATATTCCTTTCTGCTCTATGCTGGCAGGTGGCTACCCTACAATATCCACAGTGTTCACCTGCACAAAACTCACCTTCACCTTTAAATGCAAGTTCTGCTGTGGGTTTTAAAACTTTTTCTGCCCATTTTAGCAATTCATCTACTGTTATTTCATCAGTTGAAATACTATCTAATCTTGGTTGTATAATAGTCATCCTTATATTTTCAATGTCATATAAGAAACTAAATTCTGCTATGGCACCTAATGCATAAAGTTTCATCTGCTTATTGTCTATAGCTGATACTTTTCCATTTGGACTTTTACCATACTTCAAGTCACAAATCTCAATAGTACCATCTGCAATTATCACAAAATCACCAGTTCCAAAACCTTCTGGAACCCATTTACTAAAATCCAACCTTTGTTCAATTTTAAATAGTGCATCAGGTGTTTTCGCCCTGGCTTCTGATACCTTCTCCATGCAAGTATCAACATAAATCCTTACATAATCAGGCATATCCGCTGTAAACAGTTCATTTGATTCTATTTTTTTAAATTCTGAATTGAATTTTTCTGTAGTAATTTCATCTAGACTTAATTTGAGAGTTAGTTCTCCCAGTCTATGAGCCAGGGTTCCTTCTTCTGCAGATTCACTTGTCTTATTTTCGAAGTTCTGCTCAAGTCTTGCAGAAGGTGGACATTTAAGCCACCTATGTGAAGAACTAGCACTTAATAAAGCATGTTTTTCTGCCATTATAACAACTCCTCTGCTTCCTTATAAATAGCTTCAAAATTTTCTTCTTTTATATCTGGAAGCCTACTAGCACCATATTTTTTAGTGAGTTCCTTAGCTTCTTTCTGCTTTCCGGATTTAATTAATTTAGTAAATGCGGCTCTTACCATTTCCTTAGTTATTTTTTCTACTGCATCAGGTGTCTTATCTATATTAGCCTGGGGTTTGTCCTCTGTTTTAGATTCTTCACCTTCTGGTGAATCTTCTGGTGCTGAATCAGCTAATTCAGTATCCTTGTCAGTAACTTCTTTTATTTCTGCTATTTTTGCTTTTGATATAATTTCCTTAGCACTAAATGTTTTGATAAAGCTTAATAGCTCCTCATTTGAATTAAATTCTGCTACAATTTTCATAATTAAATTTCCCCCTTTATAATCCTAAAAACATTTTGGTTTCAAATGTTTCTATATCTACTTTTTCTACTATCCACTTGGATGCATTTTTGATATGCTGCTTATTCTTTGAGTATCTTGAAAAAATGGCTATTGAGTAAAAATCATTGGTTGGTACTACTACTACATCACCTTCTTCCAAATTATCAATATCAGTAAAATACGAGTATTCCATAAATTCCTGATATCCTTTGAATTTAACCAGTGCTACTGTGTTCTCCAATATAACCCTCCTCTAATTTTTATTATTTTTAGGTACATCTGGACCCATATCATACAATTCCATTACTCCATGGCTAATGCCACTTTTAGATTTATATTCAAGTACTAATTTCCTTTCAACAACGGACTGTTTTGTTATGATAGCCTTTTTATTTATGCGGTCAATTATTCTTTTAGGTACATATATAGGCTCATTATTTTCTGCTTGGAAGGCAATTTTCTTTAATCTACCCATAATTCCCACCTCCACATTTGACTTATTTTCCACTCTGTAGTAAAGTGGAATTGACTAATATTACTTTTTGGCCAAAGGGCATTTTTTATTTCCACAGCTTTTTAAACTTATATAGTCCCTCCTTTGTGGGCTTAACACCTCTTTTTCTGCACTCTTGTACATATTCAAGTAATACATATACACTCATACTTTCACCATCCCTTCAATAGCACCCAAATTTACGACCATATAAGTTTCGATAAGCTTCAATTCCAAGTCTTGATATTTGTTTTCTGGTCATAATAGGTCTGGTAGCAGCCGTTAATATATCCAGACCTTGTCTGTTGATGCGGTCATAGAAAACATGTTTTGATATATTATTTTTCTCTGCAAGTTCCAATATTTCTTTTGGGTATTTTCTGTTTTTATCACGCATTTTATTTGCCTTTTTTCTGCGTTGCTCCTTGCCCCATATAGGCTCTGTTACTGCCTTTTTGGCATCCCACTCAAGGATATTTAACCGTTGGTTTAATACTATATAAGGTATACCGTTTTGTTGTGCTTCTTCCACTAAATACTTAGGTACTCTCTTGTACATTCTAGGTGGTGTGGTGATAGCCTTTTCCTTATCCCACGCCAAATCACGTATCCTACTATTTAAGGTAGTCCTACAAATTCCATTTTCAGCAGCTATCTTATATTCTTCTGGAGTTATATAAAAATCATAGACTTGCAACTTTCTTCCTCCTCTCACTCTCTTTCCTTATAGCATTAATTTTGGCTGTTACTTTCTGTTCTTCCAGTTGCCTTTTCCTAAAAACACCTAGCAAGCTCCTAAGTTGAAATAAATCTGCACCCTTCAAACCAGCTTTAAATTCTTTGGAGCTTACAGGGTGGTTATACCAATCCTTTTCCATTATTTATATCCCTCCAATTCCAAACAATCTTCCAAATCAGCTCCATTCAGATATGCCAAACAATTTTTCAAGTCCTTAAAGTCCTCTGTAAAAGCTTCACCGCCGGTATTGTCTATTCCGGTAAAAGTGCCATCTTTTTGGATTCGTAGAAATGAACCATATGGTCTTCCAGTGTCAATTATTTTATGTGCTTGTTCAGCAGTAATAATTTCAATCACTTTGTATCACCTACCTAAAATTTTCAATATCTTTAATAGATAGTTGTCCAGATAGTACTTGTTTTCTTAAAGCTACTTTTTTCTTAGATGCATTTAGTCCTTTATACTTCTTATTTAACTGACTTTCTATATTCTCAAGAGCCTTCAAATTTTTAGTTTTATCCACATTTACATACTTGGAAACTCCATTATCCTTATAGTTAAAGCAAGTTCTTATACCTTTATCATCCTTGTATCTTCGCATCAAACTATTTGCTGTACGTCTAAGTGCTTGATTTCTAAGTTTACGAATATCAAAAATATAATGTGGTCTTATAAGTTCCATTACGGCATCTGTAGTAATTTCTCCAAGTTCATCCATTTGTTGCAATATGGCTTCTCTTGCTTTTTTCTCAAGACTGCTATAATTACCCATCTTTTTTTACCCCCTTAAAATAGTTTTGAATTGTTATTAAATTCCTGATAGCAAGACTTATATCTGATAGTTCCATACCAATAAGTTCTGTTGTATCTAATACACAGTTCCACGCTTTCAATGAATCTTCGCTTGTACTTAACAATGCCACTTTAGATATAGCATCTTCATATTTTTTTGAGTGTTTTATACAGCTATCAAGTTGTTCTTCAGTTAGATTGTTAAAATCAGTTATTCCGAAAATATGAGTTTCTTTTGGTTTCCTGAATTTATCAATCAAAACCGCGTTTTCAGGCAACGCCTTTTCAAGTTCTTCCTGTTTTTTCTTCTCCTCCTGTTCCTGCTTCTCTTTTTCAAGCTGTTCCTGATATTCTTTTTCAAGTTGCTCATTTTTCTTTTTAGTTTCTACAGCTGATTTAGTAAGAATATAAGCATTATTGATTGTCAAATCTCCAGCCTTTACCTGCCTTTTAATATCCTCTGGAGCCTGTTCCTCTATAACTTCAACTTTGTGAATAGTGTCATGTGATACTCCTGCTATTTGTGCTAATTCTTTTTTGGTGTCTATTGGCTGAATAGGTTCGTCAGACTTCTGACAAAGCTTTTCTTTTTTACCTACACCATAATTTTTACCAGCTTCGATTTTATTTTTTCTAGCCTTTTCCTCTATTACAGGCTTGAATTTAAGTGCTATTTGAGCAAGTTCATATTTGTTCAAATTCCTTCTGTTCTTCTGGTTACTCCAAATCCATTCCATAACTTCCAGTTTGTCTTTAAACTCCATTTCAGTTAGGTCAAATGGTATATTGTTTTTAGTACAAATATCATATCTGTGGTGACCGTCTATTAAAATGTTGTTCCATACTACCAAAGGAGTTAGACAACCATTTTTTATAATGTCTTTTTCAAGTTCTGCTTTCTGTTCCTCTGTTAGTGGTGGTAATAAATGTTTAAATTCAGATTCGATTTTTATATCACTCAATTTTATTTATCTCACCTTCCTTTTTAATTCAAAATATTGTTTCCATTTCTTCATAATCATCATCTAGTAAAGTAACGTTAAATAAATTTCCATGGTCTTTTTCCATTTTAAAAGCTTCTGTTATGGCTTTCTCATTACTCTCTGCTTCAAAAACTTCTATTTCATTATCTTCAAATTCAGCCTGGTATTTCATTACTTCAGCCTCCCTCCTATTTCCTAAAAGCTCTCTTGTACTCTTTAAGCGCCATAGTCTTTAACTTCCTGGCATACTTTTCAGCATCCACGTGCGACATACTAAAGCTCTCTGCTATAATCCTAGTCAATTCGTGCATTGCATTATACTGTTCCTGCATATTTAACACCTGCCTTATAAATTGCTATGTATGACAAGTGGCCATTGCGGCACTAATGAAGTGAATTGTATTTCAGATGTATTTATATAGATATGGCTTGTAGCATATGTTGAAAGAATATTTTAATTCTTTCTTCATTTTTATTTAAAATAAATAACTTCTGTAGCAATGATGCTCATCTTTGCAATAGCTTCCTCCGTCTTCTCTGCTCTAGACTTCCAGTATTCCAACTCTTTTTCCATCCTTCTCCATTCTAGAGGGGAATGTTTTTCTAATTTAACTCCCTCCAACTCGGCAATGTATTGAGGATTAAATCTTATAGATGGAATATTTTTTATTGGAGCTATTATTTCATCCGCAATATAGTTATCTATAGTTGGAAGGCTTACTTTCCATCTTTGAGCAAGATCTTTTTTAGTCAAAAGTTGTTCCAATTTTTATCCCTCTTTTCTTTTTAATTTGCCTGAACAAACGGGTAAATTAATTATCAAGTAATTCTTTAAATAAATAGGGAATATCTTTGTTTGGAAAAAAAGTTCTATTTATAATGAAAGCCTCGTTTAAATACAGTGGTCTCTTCCCAGAGAGTTTTCCACTCATGGTATCCCTATTAACACCAACTTCATTCGCCATTTTTTTAATCGTAATTTGATTTCTCGCCATTTCTGCTCTAAGATTTTCAAATCTTATACTTGTGGGTCTCATATTTTTTTCGCCTCCTTAATCACGCAATGCGTTGTTTGTAATCTAATAATATAACGCATTGCGTTAAATGTCAATAGTTTTTCTTCATTTTCTCATTGCAATGCGTTAAATTTATAGTATAATGTTTTCTAGGAGGAGATAAAATTATGGATTTTTATAAAATACTATTAGACATTATGGAAGAAAAGTCATTCAACATACCAGACGTAGCACGTGCTACAGGTTTATCTGATTCAACAATAAGGAGTATTATTTCTAGAAAAACAAAAAACATAACTTTAGAGGTTGCTTTTAAACTGTCTAAAGGTTTAAATGTTAGTCTAGAAAGATTAAATGGTGAAAATATAAACTCTGTCACTAAATTAGCTAAAGATGAGGAGGAATTATTAATTAAATATCGCAAGCTTTCTCATAATGCAAAAATGCAAATAATCGGTATGGTTGATATTAAACTTCAAGATGAACAATGTGCCACCCTAGACGATAATCCTATTATTAAACGAGCCTAAAATGTAATATACATAAAATGCGGAAAAAAGTAAAAACAGAGGTATTTTGTTATACCTCTTATTGTACAAGGAGGAAAATTACATGGATTACAATGTTACTTATCGAAAAAAGGATAAAGGAATACAATTTATTATTTCCTATAAAGATTCAAAAGGCAAATGGAAGCAAAAATCAAGACAGGGGTTTAAAACACAAAAAGAGGCTAAGCCCATTATAACCCAAATAATAAAACAATTAGAAAAAGATTTAGAACTACGGTCTAACCTAAATAGTGACCTTGAAGGGATAACATTCAAAGAATATTACATGGCATTTATTGAACACCAAAAATTATACAAAGAATTCAATACTATTCAACATTATAAGGCAACATTTAATGCATTTAGCAAACTTAATGAGTATGCTGTAATAAAAATAAAAAGTTCAGATATACAAAAATGCGTTGACAAATTCGTTGAAAATGGCTATAGCGAAAATTCAATCAAAGGATTCTTATCTTCTATACACTATGCCTTTAATTATGCGATTAAAAAAGAAAAAATTATTTTAAATAATCCTGTTCAAGATATAGATTTTAAGATTAGTAAAAGTAAAAATAATAAAACGGCTCTTACAAAAAAAGAAACAAATGATTTATTAGATAAAATAAAAAACAAAAAGCTTCATCTTATATCAATGATTGCTGCGAAATGTGGACTTAGAATAAGTGAAATATTAGGATTAACTTGGAGCGATATTGATACTAAGAATAGTATGCTTATAGTAAATAAGCAGTGGAAAATGGATAAAAATGGCCAGTATAACTTCGGAGAAGTTAAAGGCAAAAACTCAATCCGAAAAGTACCTATGCCAAAAGATTTAATGAAAGAATTTAAAATATATAAGAGTGAACAAAAAATTTTAAATTTAAATGACAGAATTTTTGATTATAATTCAAGAGAATCAATCTCTGCTACCCTTTGTAACACGTATAAAAAAAACGGGTATAAAATATCGGTTCATGAGCTTAGGCATACATATGCCACTACCCTTATAGGTAATGGCTTAGATTTCAAAACAACGGCCAGTCTTTTAGGACATGATGTAAAACAAACAATGGATACCTATGCCCATGTAACCCAAGATATGCTTGATAAAGCTAAAAAAATTATAAATGAAAATCTATAATATATTTTTGACGAATTTTTGACGAATTAACCACATGCCCCCTATTCTACTGCATCAAGACCTTGAAACTGCATATTATAATAATATAAGAAAGTACTATTTATATTATATAAAATTATATAATATACTATGATTAGTCCATTTATAATAACATAAAAATAAATACTTACAATATATTATATAATATCTTATAATATATTTTTGACGAATTTTTGACGGCAAAACAAAACTCCAACTTAATTTCAAGTTGGAGTTTCTTCACTATTGTATAGTTAAATAAACTTATTTATATTTTCTTTTAATAATCCAATGGAAATACCAATTGATATATTTCCTGTTTAAATTTAAACAGGAAATATTTATTTGACATAAATATATATTTTATATAATATTTGTAGTGTAAATTGTATTTTAAGGGGATGAATTATAAATGTATAAATCAATCAAAAGAATTACCATATTTTTAATGGTTACACTGTTGTTATTTGCTTTAATTGGATGCAGTAGTGGTACAGGCTCAAATGTCAGTAATAAACCTAAACCAAAGCCAAAAATAACAGCTCAATATATAGTTGATACTCTAAAAACCAAAGAAGGCAACTATATGACAAATATAACTGTTGTTACAGCCGAAAATGATGAAAATAAACTTTTAGGAAGACCTAATCAATATGTCCAAAAAATAACCTGGAAAGACAGCAGATCAAAAGATTCTAATGTAGATTGCTCAGTTGAATTTTTTAACAATAAAGAAGACGCTACAGCAAGAAAAACTTATATACAAAATATAATAAAATCTATGCCAATGCTTACCCAATACATAGAACAAAATAATAAAGCCTTACTAAGAATAGATGGAGTATTAACACCAGATCAGTCAAAAGAATATATGGATATATTTAAAACTATAAATGGTAATTAAAAATTTATAAAAAATATAATATATGTATAGCTGAAATACTTAATTAGAAAAGGAGCAATATATTAATGCTCCTTTGTTTTTATTCATTTAATTGAGCGTAACTATAACCTGGCCACCTGTAAGAAAAGAACTGTCAAACTCCAATTCTAATCCTGTTTGACCTTGAGGTACTTCAACTACATATACACCTGTTATTTTTCTTCCTACTCCTATTGTGCCATCTAATTGTCCAGCATTAGCAGCAGTTTGCCCAGTTAAAGAATATTCGCAAGCTCTACCGTCTTTATCTACTACTTTAAACATTATCATAGAAGAAAGATTTTGTTCTTCTTTAGATATATTTTCTACAGTACAATCTATAGCTAAAAATTCATTTCCGTCTTTAGGTTTAGCAAAGTCATTTCCTTCAACTGTATATACTTTATTGACAGTTATTTTATAATCTTTTAACTGTACTACATCTCCAACCTTAAATGTTTCTGTTTTATTTTGGGTTGTTTCCTGCTTGATTTGAGTTGTATCATTTGTGCTAGTTTTAACTGCTGTGTCTTTCTCATCATTTCCATTTAGAGCTC
>ENA-UOOE01002100-UOOE01002100.1-fermentation-metagenome-genome-assembly--contig:-NODE-2100-length-15029-cov-5.120743_pt1 | contig 15029 bp, 15 predicted proteins | sample MGYA00245776_ERZ724021 | MGnify/ENA primary metagenome ERZ724021 (study PRJEB28704, sample SAMN03018321) | fermentation metagenome | biome: anthropogenic terrestrial biome; feature: soil; material...
GAAGATTATAGCTTGCTTCATATACAGTGTTAAAGTCTTTAAAATCTGTCCTACAGCTGTCTAAATATCTATCAAGCTCTTCCTTATATGATGCTAATTTGTCTCTAGCTTTTTCATATTCAACCATTTTTGTTTTATAATACTCTTTTCCGCTCATTATTCCTCTCAATCCAATATTATGTAATTTTAAATAATTATATAATACAATAAAATTACATACTTTTGCAACATAATATACGCATAAACCTCAATAAGTAATATGTAGTTAAAAAATAATTTTATAATCTTTTGCAGTATCATTTGGATTAATGCTTCAAATAAAAAATTTCAATAGATTAAAAAAATAAGTTAAAAAACTTCCAATCTTTGCATGAGGATCTGACCCATTACAAAAATTGAAATACTTAGGCGATTTTATAATTACCTTATCTATAAGGGCTATAAACAGACTATCATCAAATTCTGTAAGAGGCTCACTTCCATTACCTATGCTTTCCTTTATATATTCTACTTTTTCCTTATTGTAATATTTATCATATATTTGCTTTCTAAGCTTTAATTGAACCAATTCACTTAAGTCCTGTTCTATTTGGGTTATTTCCTTTGAAGTTTTTGAAATGTTAGCTACTATAGTATCTTGATTTGTAAATTTTCCCATATTATCTAGAAATATTTTAAAAGAGCCTTTATCAGCAACCATATAGTTGAATAAAAGCTCTATTTAATATTAAATCATCATCTGCGTTTTAAAGTCTTCCCCCTCACTTCTCACAGTATAACTTTCCCACAAAGCCATATTTATTAGTATATTTTCTATTCTGTACATTGATTCTAAATTTTTATTATCAGCACTCTTTTTAATTTCTGCTTTCTTCCTGCCTTGTCTGAGGAAATATATTCAACTGCTGCTACAAAAACTATTGCAATATGCTTAGTTTTTATAGCAATCTATTCCGCTAAAAAGTGCACACCCCAAGCTAAAAATGCACACCCCTCTATCCAAAAACTCTAGGAGTGTGCATGTCCAATATAAAAATCAATAAATCCAAGTCTCAAATCTTAAAATTTCCAACTGACTTTTCTCAAAAAACGCTAAAAGTCATTGAAATCAAGAACTTTCTATTGTATCAATATTATAGTTTATGTATGATTGATAGTTATATACCTCATAATCCGACATTGGCTCGTCTGCATCACCAACTCCTATATATGACCCCTTTTGAATTCCCACACCTGAATAATAACAAGGTTTTTCTTCCTTTGGAATTTCAGATATTTCTGCTGATACTACAAACTTTCCTTTCATTATTTCAAGTACAGTAAAAATAGGCCTTATTTTTGGTATCATTAAATTACATTGTTGTACAACTTTTTTCTGCAAGTCGTTAACATCATATACTCCAACTACTTCAAAATCTCTCCTCTCATCTACTCCAAATATAATAATTCCACCGCCAGATTTATTGGGAAAACTAGAAATAGTATCATATAATTTTTTAGGACAATCAACATGTGCTGCCTTTAATTCTATATCCTCAGTCTCAGATTGCATATTCTGTACAAATGTAGAAAATATATACACAAATGAGTATGGAAGATTTTATTTTTCCATATAAGAAATTGAATCATAATGGAGTAGAAAGAGGGATTTGAACTATTGAAAGCCGCTATCCATTGATACTACTTGATTTAAGCAATGTTTAAAGCAAAATTACTACAATTAATACTACATCCCCAATAACCTTTAATACATATTATTGTTGAATAGTTACCTTTTTCTTTAATCTCCCGTTAAACAAGCTATTTTTTTGAACGTAGTAAAAAATATAACTTGTTTAAGGTTTCCTTACAACTGAAAAAGTCCGTTTATGCACTTCCTAGGTTTTTAGGGGGAATATCTCATTTAAATTAAAAGCACTGGCCAATCTTCTTGTCTGAACAATGGCAGAGTTAAATCTTGGCCAGTGCCTCATAAATTTAAACTTATTCATTTTTGTACTATGACTTGAGATATATCACAACTATATTGTGATATATTGTTTTTTACCATATAGGAAAATAAAATAATTACGCCTATTATAATAAAAATATCTACCCTTCTGTTAAAATCCTAATAACCGTTTCAGTTACTTTGTTCATTTTTCCGTCAGCTAAATGCCCAATTTTGTAAATAATTATATTTTCGTCAGCTGTAAATATTTTATTAGATCTTATATTGCTATCTTTCATTAATGATCCTTTAGTAAAATCATCATTAATGAGCTTAATTCAATATATGTCACATATATTTTTACTTGTTATCTGCGAAAGTATTAAATCATAACCTTCTAGATTGGCTAATACCAATGCCGGACGTCTCTTTGAATTGGATAAATCAGAAAATGGAAAGGGCACAACAACTACATCACCTTCTATAAATTCTCCCATGCTTTATCCTCCTCTGGATCAAGCCAATCCTTTGCTAAACTCTTTTCACTTGCAAGTGTTATATCATCTATTTTTAGATTTCTATCTTTATTATTCTTAAATTCTATATAATCTATATAATCTGATACTTCCTGTAATAAGTGAGGTGGTAATGCTTCGATTTTTTTTACTACAGCATCTACGTTAATCATATTTCACCTTCCCTAAATCAAATTTATATTATCATTATATATTATTTTTTACTAATTAACTACATAAAGAATTCAACAAGAGAATTTAATGCTTGTAAAAATATTGAGCACAATAAAAAACATTATACTTTTTAATGCCTTGCAGTTTCTATTTTATTTATCCTAATCTTAAAAATTAAGAAGCAACATATGTAAAGGAAAAAACATAATTGCCTTTTTAGATTACAGCATAAAATAAGAACTATACGTATCCAAAAGCAATATTTTAAACGCAATTCAGACCTAAGTAGTGGAGCTATAACAATACCAAATGAAGTACGACTTTCAAGATTTTATAGAATATTAGGGAAATAGCAATTACTAGTTTTTATTTCGTTTAGAAAAATTTAAGTGATATTAATGATTTTTAGAATTAAAAAATTTTTTAAAGTGTTGACCCTAACATTATGTCATAGTATAATATAAAAATAGAGTTTGAAGATATAAACTAAAACTCATAGCCGACAGAGTATTTGGCAGCATTGACAGCTCTAAAATCAAAGTTGAAGGTAAAGTTATGAGAACAGTAAAACAAGTTTCGGATTTAACAGGAGTAAGTGTGCGTATGCTTCATCACTATGACAAAATTGGATTATTAAAACCAACTAAATTAACAGAAACAGGCTACAGGATTTATGACGATGAGGCTCTTGAAACTTTGCAGCAGATTTTGTTTTTTAAAGAACTTGATTTACCACTGAAAGAAATTAAAGAAATCATAACTAGCCCTCACTTTGACAAGATGAAAGCACTAGAAAGTCATAAAAAGCTAATCGTTTTAAAACGAGATAAATTAAATAGCTTGATAGAGCTTATAAATAAAACTTTGAAGGGAGCGAATACGATGAGTTTTAAAGAATTTGATATGACTGAATATTATAATGTATTAGAAGAATTCAAGAAAGAAAATAAAGATAAAGTAATCAGAATTTATGGTAGTGTAGATAATTATAATGAATTTATTGAAAAATGTAAATCTAAGGAGGATGAGATTGCTAAAGATGCTATAAAGCATTATGGAAGTATAAAAAAATTTACTGAAGCTTTGAAGAAAAATTTAAATAATAGTTTGGCAATAACTAAATCAGAACAAATTGATAAGTTTAAAAAAGATTGTCTTTATGATAAGCATCCCAAATTAAAAGAGCTATATAAAAAACTTACAGCTGACTTAAGTAAAGATCCTTCTTCAGATGAAATTCAACAAATTGCTGGTGAAATAACTAATATAGCTAAAAAAGATTATGAAGCTTTTAAAACTAACATGGGAGACTATTATTGGTACACTATGGTAAAATTTTACTTAGTATTTCCTAAGGAAATAAAAGTTGATAAGAAATATGGTGGAAGTGGTATATCATGGATAGAAGAAATTGATAAGAAATATGGAGAAGGTGCGTCTAAATTTATTGGAAAAGCTTTAAAAATTTATTTGGGGGATTATGAGCCTAAAATAGAAACTCTATATAAAAAGCTTAGATCTAACCTAAGTAAAGATCCTACTTCAAAAGCGATCCAGCAAATTGTTTCTGAAATAGCAAATGAGACCCGAAAAATACATGAAACTTTAAAAGTAGATGAGAGAGAAAATTATTTGGGGTATATGGCAGATTTTTATTTATTAAAGTCTGAATTTATAAAAGCAACAGATAAAAAATATGGAAATGGTGCATCTAAATTTATTGGAGAATCCCTAAAGTTTTATGCTGAAAATAATAAGTAATGAATTAAAAGAGTATGTTAATCATATAATAATAGCTAAATACTCAATAGAAGTCTCTTATCAATTATATATGGCAATGGGATTTCAAGTATTGGAACATTACCAACTGAAAATCCCGTTATCAATTTAACTTCGTCTTTAGTCGTTAATTTAACGTTTTTACAATTTAGCAAGCATTTTATTTCCTTGAAATTTACATGACCTCTTTCACCTGATATAACTAGTACATAAAACCCTTTAGCAGTATATATTATTAATGTTGGTGCCATTTGAGCAATATCAATTTTAAAATAGTCAGCACCTTCTTTTGCTGTATAAATAGGCCTATCATTTTCAGAGGTTTATCTGCTTCATTCCATATGATTGAATTGATGAACCAAGTACTATTATTGAACCTTGATTACTAACATTTCGTTTCCACCTTTCACAAATTCATAATTTACTTTTACTGTTTCAATTTCATATTTAGAAAAGCATTTATCTTCTATTAGCCTGTTAACAAACAGAGATTTCTCACATTTTAAATTGACTATTGGAAATACTCTTATTTCCTTTGATGTTATCCTTACTAATTCCTCAATAACCTTTTTGTGGAATTTATAACCTAAATGCTCATCATACATAAACAGAAAGTGTGATACAAGAGCTATATTAAACTGTTTATCTTTAAAATGGCTTTTAGGGTACTCAGTAGTAACATATTCCACCCTTGAATTTTGTTTAAAATCCTGAATAAATGTCTTATACGCTTTTTTACGGTGTCCTTTTAAATGTTTAATGTCTTTAAAATACTCCCACTTATACAAATCTTTAATCTCTTCCATTTTTGTCATTGTTATTTCTAAATCTTTTGCACACTTTTCTTTTATTTTCTTAGCTGAAAAACAATAAATTCTATCAGAAGCAGTAACATCATATCCTAAAGTTCTAGCTTCTGCACAAAAAGAACTAACACCTGAAGCTACATCCAATATTCTCTCACTTTTACTTATATTATGAATATCAAACATCCTATAATATTCATTAAAAGTTCTTCCTATTAGAACGATATTCTTTAAGTCCAATTTCTTCTCCATATCATCCACTCCAAAACTATATTTCGATATTGTAATTTAAACTTAATTCATCTCCTGGTAATCCTCTTATTCCCCAATTATGGCTAGAAGTCTCAAAAATTGTTAGTTCAATATCATTAGGCATAATATTTAGTTCTTCTTGGATTCTTTCAAGTAAAAGCTTTATTAATTTTTTCTTTGCTTCAGTAGTTCTTCCCTCAAATATGCTAACTTCAGTTATTGTATATTTTTCTGTTCTGTTGGTTTGAAAGTAAAAATCCTCTCTATCTAAAGGAAAGAATCTATAGAATCTCTTATCTCCAGGCATCTGAAAAACATCCACTACACAAGGATGAATAACCTCTGATAATTTTCCCTTAATATTATTTAGGTTATTCTTTAGATCATATACTTTAATTTGGCTCATTTTTTAACCTCCTAAGTTTGTCTATCTTAAATAACAATGATTATTTCTAAACCATAAGTTTAACATGAATATCATCCTTTCCATAAATAGTTTTATAAACAAAAAAGCCACTTTATCCCCATATGGGACAAAGTGACTGCTATGCCACCCATATTTATTTTTTATACTAATATGAAAATAACAGCTAAAAGTTCTATAAAATAAAAAAACACTTCACCCTAATAAGGGCAAAGTGAACATTATGCTATACCACCTTAATATAAAATCAGCTTTTTCAGGTACGGAGATTACTCGATACTCTGTCCTTTTAACGGTGGACTATCCGTTTATTGCTACTTCTATTTCACATCACATCTCGGAGACCCATTCAATATAGACTACAGCATTTGGCTCTCACTATCCCAAATTCGCTTTAGCTAAATTCCCATATCTACTACTTCTCTTCACCGACTTTTACTCTTATTTTTTACATCATATACCTGTTTGCGTAAAAAGTCAATATGGCAGTAAATTTTAAATTTATCAAATGAAAGTATATTTACTCTTTAAATCGCATTGTTTATTTTACCACATAAAAACACTAAAAAATTCAACTATGAATAATTTTGCACCATATCATAATTATGGTCATGACCTTATTGAAGCAGAAGTACTACCCAAGAACATAGCCATTTTCTCTAAGGCGGGAATAAGGCGGGAATATTTAAAATCAAATTAATATAGCAGCCTTAAAAAAGGCTGCTACAGTTGCACGATTGGTGCATTTGTGAGTTAGTTGACCTGGTCTTTGCCCCCACACTCGCCTGCTGGAACGTTCACTACCCGGAATTACCCTCTCACTACTAATCCTCTCGTATTTTACGGCAGGACTTACTTCTAAGCCGCACCATGCTCATTAAATATTTTATTTAACTTACGTGGATCGTTTTGCCTGCGACTAGCATCGATTTTCAACCACAAACCTAACCCAACTAATAAAATTATACCTTACTTTTGGCTCCAGTCAATATATTAATTTTTCCCCCCTTACCCTTAATAAGCTCACTACAACAATAAAAGGCTGTAGCACCAGTAGTTAATACATCGTCTATTATTAAAATACTTTTATTTTCTATGGAATATCTATCATTGAACTTAAAACTTCCTTGAATATTATCCCACCTATTCATTTTGCTCAATCCAATTTGATCTTTAGTGTCCTTTATTTTATTCAGACAGGATACAACAGGTTTATCCATACATTTCCCCAGTGTTTTTGCCAGATATTCACTTTGATTGTATCCTCTTTTTTTAATACTTTTCTTTGTCATAGGTACATAAGTTATAATATCAAACTCAATTTTATTATTAAATATTGTATTTTTCATGTACTTCGCTATAACTTCTCCTGCCTTAAAGGAATTTTTATATTTTAACTTTAAAATAAGTTCCATCATACTTCCAGAATAATAAGCACTGCTATAACATCTGCACTGTTTATTATGAACTTTTATATTAAAACTATCTTTGCAAATTTTTACATTATTTTCACAAGCAGTACATATAATTTCATCTTCATATAAATCCTCTCCGCATAATATACATTTTCCATCTCCGCAATACACTAAATCCAGTACACAATCCAATAAAAACCTTAGATTTTTAATAACCCTATTTTCCATGCTTTCCTATTAAAATTCCTGGTTATATTTTTAGCTTCTTCCATATGTACACTTTCTAAATTAGCCAATAATATAACCTCTTCTTTTAAGCTATTTTCACCTCTTCCTATATCTCTTCCTCTGCATAAATAGACAATTTTTTTATAATCAAACTGTGGATTATCCGCAAAATATACCATTACATCGCATTTTTTTACATTGCATATATCTCTATGAAAAGAATTAGTTATTAATATGTCATTTACCCCGTGTAAAAATTCTTTGAGTAACGTTTCATTAGATTTTCCATCAAAAAAAGGTATAATATTTTTACTAAAGCTTCTACAATATTTATAAATATACAGGCATACATTTTGTAATTTTTGTTCATTTGGAACATATATTATAGTTTTTTTTCCTATATCCATAGACCATCTTAAATATTCGTATACAACAAATGGTATGTTCTCATTTATATTAAGTCTTGTAAGTATTAACCTTGGTTCCACTATTTGTATCCCTTTTCTAACTGGTATAAATATTTCTCTTGAGTGTTTGAATATATTCTCTATAGAATATATAATAACTTTACTGTCTTTGCAGCTTAATTTATCAATCAAATCAAATATTTCATATTTATTGTATTCAGAAAAACTATTTATATCATCATATATAATTAATTTAAACTTTTCTTTTAACTTTATGGCATTTTCGAAATTACATACCTTTAGCTTAGATTCTATACACTTTTCTGAATTTTCCACATATGCATAATCCACAACTTTTCCATACTTTTCTATATTCTTTATTATATCAATATTACCCAATTCCTCATTAGTTATATAAATTACATTCTTGTTTTCAGTTACATAACGTTGAATAATCTGAATAAAACTCTTAGTTGAATTATACGGAACAGAAATAACACTTAAAAAAGATTCTTTAGTAAAACTCCACTTTAATATCTCTTCACTTATTTCTTCTTTCCTATCAATGAAACTCATTTTGTTCCAAAGTAACATCCACTTCACTCTCCATTATATCCATTATTCTATATTTTAATAAGGAATACCTTTCAAAACTTTTATTATTACCTATCATAAAGCTTAAGGCTCTTAAATCTCCTACAAGCACCACCATCTCTTTTGCCCTAGTTATAGCTGTATATAATAAATTTCTGTTCATAAGTAAAACTGACCCCATAAATATAGGAACAATAATAACAGGAAATTCACTACCCTGACTTTTATGTATAGTTATGGCATAAGCCAAATCTAGTTCATCTAAACATATACTATCGTATACAACTCTCTTTTCTTCATCGAATATAACAGTTACTGTGTTTTTTTCTTCATCAATGTCCTCAATATATCCAAAATCACCATTAAAAATCCCCATACCTTTTCCCTCTTTTTCTTCTGAAATTCCTGTCCATTTTAAAGTATAGTTATTTTTAATTTGCATTACTTTATCTCCAACTCTAAAAATCATATCTCTAAAGCACTTTTCTTTTTTATTATCACTTCTAGGATTTAAAACCTCCTGAAGTTTTCTATTTAAATTTGATACTCCTAAAATTCCTTTTCTCATAGGAGATAATATTTGAATATGTTTCATTTTATCCCAATGCTCATTGAATGCTGGTAATCTTTTATTTGCTAATTCTACTAAAAGATTTAATATGTTAGAGAATTCCAAAGATCTTATAAAATAAAAATCTTTAAATTTCTTATTTAAGATTGGCATTTCTCCTGAATTTATTTTATGGGCATTTACTATAATCATGCTTTCTCTTGACTGTCTAAATATTTCTTTTAACCTAACTACTTTAATGCATCGGCTATCTATAAGATCTCTAAGTACATTTCCAGGTCCTACAGAAGGAAGCTGCTGTGAATCTCCTACTATTATAAGTCTTGTTTTTAATGAAATAGATTTTAATAAATTATTCATCATTACTATATCTATCATAGAAGCTTCATCTATAATTACTACATCACATTGAAGAGGAGATTCTTCCCCCCTAGAAAAAAATAATGCTTCCTCATCACTTTCCACACCTATTTCAAGTAATCTATGTATAGTTTTTGCCTCTTTATTAGTTGCCTCTGACATTCTCTTCGCAGCCCTTCCGGTAGGTGCAGCCATGAGAACTTTCAAGTTAGATTTTTCAAATAACTGAATTATACAATTAATTATAGTAGTCTTTCCTGTTCCAGGTCCTCCTGTTATTATTTCTACACTATTTTCTACTGCCCCTTTAATTGCTTCTTTTTGTGAAAGATCGAATTTTATGTCATTTGTCTTTTCAAAATTTTTAATTTCTTCATGTATATTCAAATCTATATTTTTATACTTGTTGAAAGCTAGAGTTAATATCTTCTTAGTTACACTTAATTCACAATAATAATAGGTCATAGAAAATACACAGACCTTATCTTGCCATTGTTCTAACTTTATTTTCCCATTTAAGGAACTTTCATATATATTTTTCTCCAATTCTTTTTGAGTCACCCCAAGTATATTCATTCCATTTTTTATCAATATATCTATAGGCATATAAGTATTTCCCATGCTGCAAAATTTATTTATTAAATATTTTATACCACTTTGTATCCTAAAAGGAGAATCTTTTTCTATGCCAAGACCCCTTGCTATTTTATCTGCTATCTTGAATCCTATTCCTGATATTTCTTCTGTAAGAATATACGGATTTTCTTTTACCATATTTATAGAGTTAGCTCCTAACTTTTTGTATATTTTTACACACTGATTAGGAGTCACTCCATAAGTTTGCATAAATATCATTATATTTCTTATCTCATATTGCTTACAATAAGATTTTTCTATTAAGGATATTTTTCTTGCCCCTATACCCTCTATTTCTTTTAGCCTTTCTATGTTGCTATCTAGTATATGAAGGGTATCTTTTCCAAACTTTTCTACTATTTTTTTTGCAGTAACCGGTCCTATGCCTGATATAATACCTGAAGACAAATATTTTTCTATACCAACTAAGGTATCTGGAATTATCTCTTCAAATATTTTAACTTTAAATTGATGCCCAAATTCAGGATGAATTACCCATTCTCCTGAAACCTTTAAATTTTGTCCTTCTATTATATAAGGTATACATCCAACTATAGTTATTGTATGTTCTCTCTCTTTCATTTTAGCCACCGCATACCCATTATCCTTGTTCTGAAATATTATATCTTCTACAACTCCCTGTAATTCCTGCATATAACTCACCTTAATATAAAATTATTTATAAAATTTTAAAAATGTAATAATGCTATTTACATCATTATTATACACTTACACGTTATAAAAATATATACAAATGTTTTTGTACAACATTTAATCTTATAGCATTTTACAAAAAATAATCTAAAAACTCTCCAAAGTAAAATTCAAAAAAATTATATAATAAAAATATCATATACGAAAATAAAAGGCATTATAAATAATAAATTATCAATAAAATATTGAAAAAATTATTGAAATATAATTTTTCTTATATTATAATAAACACAAAATTATGCTAAACATAATAAAATTACATGAAACATAATGAATCATTACAATAATAAACTTATAAATAATATGTTATATATTATTAAGTTATTATTTGAAGTATATATTTTAAAATCTCAAAAGGGGGTATCTATGTACAAAGAAAAATTAGAACATAATAATACACACAATCTAACTTTTATGCAATGTGCAGAATGTCAGTCACCTATTATTTCAAATATTCTTTCTACAATAAAAGGTAATGTAGTAATTATTCACTCACCTTTGGGATGCGCATCATCATTTGTGGATTTTAATCTTAAATTTAAAATAGGATTAAAAAAACGCGGTTTGCCTATTGAAAATGCAAAGTTAATTAGCAGCAATATCACAGAGATGGATATACAAAATGTTATTGATTCTATCCAGGATAATTATTCAATTCCTTTAATCACAATTACCTGCAAACTTTACAATTCTAAGGCATGGGGTTCTGGATTTAACTTCAAAAAAGCCGGAGGCTTGAATAAACTCATAAGAACTACCCATAAAGAGGGAAAATTTTATAATGTTATTAATTTTAGTAGTAATGATGATATAAAAGAAATACTTAATAAAATACCCGTTAAGTGGAATCATATCTCTTGCTATACAGATTATGAGTGTTTAGAAAAAATGGGAAGTGCACAAGGTACTCTATTAATTTCTGCTGACCGTTTCAGCAAATATATTGCAAATTGGCTAATGGAAAGATTAACTGAAATGTTAACTCGTTATGACAGCACCTTCCCACAACGTTTCTTTACTATTGGAAAGTCTACATATATATCTGGAATTACCAGATTTTTAGTAAAAGAATTGGGTATGATACCAGGATGCCAATATATAGTAGATGATCCCCCTTATAAATACAGAGATAAGATAGAAAACAGTTTTAAAAATATAACTAGTGAAATATCTTCAGCAATTACCTTCGTAAATGATGGAGAAAAAATTATTAAAAGTATCAAGGAAAAAATTGAAGATTTAATTCCTTTAATTATAGGCAGCAGCTGGGATTCAATAATTGCTTCTAAGTTGAAAGGATATTTCATTTCTATAAGTCTTCCTATTTCAGATAGGTTGATACTCAATAAAAGTTATGTTGGATATGAAGGAAGGCTAGCTTTTATAGAAGATATTTTTTCCTGCATATTAAGAGGATTATAAATCAAAAAGATATTACAATAAAATAATAAAGGAGAGCTAATATGAAAAAAACAAATTCAAAAATTTTAATTTTATTTATAGTAATTACAGTTATGCTCATGTCAATTATTAGTACAGGCTGTGGAAATAAAAAAAATAGTACATCCACCAAGCAAGAGAATTCAACATCCTCAACAAGAAAAATAGTTGATGGTACTGGTAAAACAGTCACAATACCCTATGAGATTACTAGAATAGCTGCATCTGGAGCTTTGAATCAGATAGTTTTAATACTTGGTGGAGCAGATAAATTGGTGGCAACAGCCCAAGGGGTTCAAACAGGTTTTTTTCCTAAAGTTTATCCTAGGATAACAGAAATTCCCGCTGCCTACACAGGTTCAGGCCCTGGAACTTTAAACATGGAGACTTTACTTAAAGCAAACTCACAAGTAGTTTTTGGTACATTTACTCAAACTGAACAAGAAAGACTACAAAAAGCTAATATAGCTTTTCTAGGACTAAAATTAGAAACTCCTGAAGATATAAAAAATACTATTACTATGGTTGGAAAAGTACTTGGAGAAAGCGGTGAAGAGAAAGCTAAAAAATTTAATGAATACTATGATAATAATATAAAATATGTTAGTGACAAAACTAAGTCTAGTGAAAAAGTTAAAGTATTTGTTGCCAGTGGTACCCCAAAAGGGTCACTTACCACAATTGGTTCCAATGACATAAATACTTCCTACATAGAGGCTGCTGGAGGTATAAATATAGCTTCAGAAAATATTTCTAAAGAATCTAGCACTAGCAATGAAGGTACCAGTGTTGATTTTGAGTTTCTATACAAAAATCAGCCAGATGTGATTATAGCCACAAGTAAAAACACTTACGATTATATCATGGACACAAGCAGTTCAAATCAGTGGCAATCTCTAACAGCTGTAAAAAATAAACAAGTTTATCTTAATCCTAAAGGAGTATATTTATGGTCTGTAAGAAGTGCAGAAGGTGCATTACAACCTTTATGGCTAGCCAAAAATCTCCATCCCGACTTATTTAATGATTTAGATATTAAGCAAAAGGTAAAAGAATTTTATAAAAATTACTACTATTATGATCTATCAGCTAATGACATAGAGGACATATTAAATCCCAAAAAATAAATATGTATTAAGTATTTTATATAATACAAAGAATCAGCTTCCTTTGATGGTAATGCTGTCATTGCCATGTGGGTTCTATTGAGGACGTATTATGTAAAATATACTAACATACTTAACTGAGTATCTATTAAAAACAATTAAAATAAAAGAACTCCGCATAATACAATACAGAGTTCTTTTATTATTAAAAATAACCTTTTATATCATTAACTTTATTTAACCTTTCCCAAGGTAAATCTATATCAGTTCTTCCAAAATGTCCATAAGCTGCAACTTGCCTATATATAGGTCTTCTTAAGTCTAGGTCTCTTATTATAGCTGCTGGCTTTAAATCAAATACTCTATTTACTATATCAATTATCCTCTCTTCTGATATCTTTTGTGTGCCAAAAGTATCTACACTTATTGATACAGGTTCTGCTACACCTATGGCATAAGCAATTTGTATTTCTAGCTTGTCAGCAACTCCAGCAGCGACTAAATTCTTAGCCACCCACCTAGCAGCATAAGCAGCAGATCTATCGACTTTAGTAGGATCTTTTCCTGAAAATGCCCCGCCGCCATGTCTTCCGTAACCGCCGTATGTATCAACTATTATCTTTCTTCCCGTAAGTCCAGAATCTCCCTGAGGACCTCCAACTACGAACCTCCCTGTTGGATTTATAAAATATTTAGTATTAGAATCTAAAAATTCTGGTGATACAATAGGTTTTATAACATTATCTATTATATCTTTTTCAATTTGCTCCCTGGTCACAAATTCATCATGCTGTGTAGATACTACTATTGTATCAACTCTAATTGGTTTATTATCCGCATATTCTATAGTAACCTGTGTTTTTCCATCCGGTCTTAAATAATTCAATATACTTTCTTTTCTGACTTGTGACAACCTCTTTGAAAGTTTATGGGCTAAGTTTATAGGCATAGGCATATATTCTGGAGTTTCGTTTGTTGCAAATCCAAACATCATACCTTGATCTCCAGCTCCTATAGCATCTACTTTTTCCATTTTACCTACTTTGGCTTCTAAGGATTTATCAACTCCCATAGCTATATCTAATGATTGTTCGTCAATTGAACTCAACACAGCGCAAGTATCACAATCAAATCCATATTTAGCTCTAGTGTACCCTATTTCCCTTATAGTTTTCCTAACTACTTTAGGAATATCAATGTAACAATTGGTAGATATTTCTCCCATAACTAAAACCATACCTGTAGTAGTTGCAGTTTCACATGCCACTCTCCCCTGGGGATCCCGTTCTAAAATAGCATCTAAAATAGCATCTGAAATTTGATCGCACATTTTATCAGGATGTCCTTCTGTAACTGATTCAGATGTAAAAAGTCTTCTCATTCTTAATACCTCCCTATATAAAATAAAAAACCACTTCAGTAAGAAGAGGTTAAATAAATTAACTACTCTCTTATCTTGCAGACTTTTAACTGCCGGAATTGGCACCTTGGTGACCACACACTGGTTGCCGGGCTTCACAGGGCCTTTTCCCTCCACCTCTCTTGATAAGAGCTTTTATATAATGAATTTTCTTGGTTATGAAAATAACAAATTAAGTAAAATAAAAAACACCTAAAAGTGCCTTTTATGGTGGAGGAAGATGGATTCGAACCATCGAAGTCACTGACAACAGATTTA
>ENA-UOOE01002101-UOOE01002101.1-fermentation-metagenome-genome-assembly--contig:-NODE-2101-length-15027-cov-4.634451_pt1 | contig 15027 bp, 17 predicted proteins | sample MGYA00245776_ERZ724021 | MGnify/ENA primary metagenome ERZ724021 (study PRJEB28704, sample SAMN03018321) | fermentation metagenome | biome: anthropogenic terrestrial biome; feature: soil; material...
ATCAGAAAATTTTATAAGGTATGAATTATTAGTTGACAAAAAATAAGTGAAGAGAATATAATAAGTTAACAGCTTTAATACTGTAATATTTTTGAAGGAAGGTGTATATTTTATTATAAAATGTGAATATAAAAAGCGCCAGAACTCAGGTGATTTTTTAAAATAAAATACATATAATTATTTTAAATGTATCATTTACTTTGAGTTGACGAGGATGGGGAGTATCGAATCTTCGGCGGGTGCCCCACGGTATCGCACTACCGTTAACAGCTGATAAAACCAAAAAGTGATTTTTGATACAACATCAGCCTGGTGTTAAAACCTTTAATAAATTAGAGCCTTATAACTGGTTCTAAATAGCATAGTTGCCTGTTTTAAATTTTGATAATAATTAGGTTTTATTTGATTGTGATTTTTGTATTCAATAGTTAATATTGGAGTTTTATTAAAAACTATGCTCAAATTTATTATATTAAATATGAAAGGAAGATTAATATGTGCGGAATAGTTGGCTTTGTTGGAAAAAAGGATGCATCACCTATTTTAATTGAAGGATTAAGTAAACTAGAATATAGAGGATATGACTCTGCAGGTGTTGCTATAATAGATAATGATCATATTAATGTGATGAAGTGTAAGGGAAGGCTTAAAAATCTTCAAAAAAAATTATCAGGACATCCCTTGAAAGGCATAGTTGGAATTGGCCATACCAGATGGGCAACTCATGGTAAACCATCAGATTTGAATGCACATCCCCATAATAGTCAGGATGGAATGATAAGTGTAGTTCATAATGGAATAATAGAGAATTATGCACAACTTAGGGAATGGCTTATTTCTAAAGGATATAAATTTGTATCTGAAACAGATACTGAAGTTATACCACAGTTGGTGGATTATTTTTACAATGGAGACTTAGTTGATGCAGTTATGAAAGCTGTATCTAAATTAAGAGGAAGTTATGCACTGGGAGTTATTTGTTCAAAAGAGCCAGGGAAACTTGTGGCAGTAAGAAAGGACAGCCCTCTTATAGTGGGCCTTGGAGAAGGTGAATACTATATAGCTTCAGATATACCTGCTATATTGAATCATACCAGGGAGATATATCTTTTAAATGAGAATGAATTTGTAGTTATAACCGAAAGTGGTGTGAAACTTTTATCAGAGGATGGAAATGAAGTAAAAAAGGATATATATCATGTTACCTGGAATGCAAATGCCGCCGAAAAGGGTGGATTTGAACATTTTATGATGAAGGAAATTCATGAACAGCCAAAGGCTATTAAAGATACAATGACATCTAGGATTATGATGGATAAGCCTATAACTTTGGATGATATAAAGATAACAAAGGATGAAATTAAAAATATAGATAAAATATATATAGTAGCTTGTGGAACTGCCTATCATGCAGGGATAGTTGGAAAATATGTAATTGAAAAATTAGTTAGAATGCCAGTAGAAGTCGATATTGCCTCTGAATTTAGATATAGAGATCCTATAATAAATGAAAGAACACTTATGATAATTATAAGTCAGTCTGGAGAAACAGCAGATACATTGGCGGCATTAAGAGAATCAAAGGCTCGTGGAGCTAGAGTTATTGCTATAACCAATGTAGTTGGAAGTTCTGTATCCAGAGAAGCAGATGATGTTTTATATACCTGGGCAGGTCCTGAAATAGCAGTTGCCTCTACAAAAGCTTATGTAACCCAGCTTATTGCAATCTATATAATAGCTCTTTTCTTTGCACAGAATAAAAATACTATTAGTAAGGAACAGATGGAAGAGATAAAGAAAGAAATGCTTACACTGCCTATAAAGGCGGAAGAAGTTTTGGGAAATAAAGAAGTAATCCATGAATTTGCAGCAAAAATTTTTAAAAAAGAAGATCTGTTCTTTTTGGGAAGAGGACTTGACTATGCAGTTGCTTTAGAAGGTTCTTTAAAGTTGAAGGAGATATCCTATATCCATTCAGAAGCTTATGCCGGAGGGGAATTAAAACATGGACCTATAGCTCTTATTGAAGATGGAACCGTAGTTATTGCAGGAGCTACTCAGGAGAAACTGATGGAAAAAATGGTAAGCAACATTAGAGAAGTGACTACAAGAGGAGCTAAAGTTTTAGTTCTTACACCAGAGGGAAACAGTGAAATTGAGAAAACAGTAGATTCTGTAATATATCTGCCAAAAGTAATGGATATATTTGCACCGGTGATTTCAGTAATTCCACTGCAACTTTTAGCATATTATATATCCATACAAAAAGGGTGTGATGTGGATAAGCCTAGAAATTTGGCCAAATCCGTTACAGTAGAGTAGATATAAATGGTGGGATATAGATTTAGAACAAAGTCGCATCAAAATTAAATAATAGGTTAATACTAGATTTAAATGTTTAGTATTAAATTGAAGCTGAGTCATAAAAGGCTAGGCATTTTAAGGAAATTGAAATGTTTAGCCTTTTGTTATTTTTTGAAGTGATAAAAAAATAGTAAATAATAATGTACTTTAACATTTCTTTAACATTAGTGTGATATTATTGCACAATATATGATGAAATAGACTTGTAACATTCTTATATTTATGTATAAAAAAGAATGTTTTTATATAGAAAGGTATGAATTTTTATGGTAAATATACTTGTAGTGGAAGATGATGTAAAGCTGAATCAGATTGTATGCACATATTTAAATGATAATGGCTATTATGCAACAGGTTGTTTCAATCCTCGTGAAGCTTATGATTCTATGTATAATAGGTTATATGATTTGATTATTTCAGATATTATGATGCCGGAAATAGATGGGTTTGAGTTTGCCGAGACTGTTAGAAATATCAATCAGACCATACCAATACTGTTTATAACAGCTCGTGATGATATTAAATCAAAACAAAAAGGGTTTCGTGCAGGAATAGATGATTATATGGTAAAACCCATAAATATGGATGAACTTCTTCGACGTGCAAATATTGCCAATGAAAGAAAACTTGTTGTAGGAAGTCTTGTTATGAATGCTGACGAAATAACAGCAGCAGTTAATGGAGAGGAAATTCCTGTTACGGTAAGAGAATTTAATATTCTTTATAAGATGTTATCTTATCCAAAGCATACCTTTGCACGTGCACAGTTGATGGATGAATTTTGGGGAGTGGAAAGCAATACAAGCCTTAGAGCTGTGGATGTATACATAACAAAGCTGCGAGATAAATTTTCCAGGTGCAAGGATTTTAAGATTGTGACTGTTCATGGCCTTGGTTATAAAGCGGTGCTGTCATGAATAAAGAAAAGCATGAAAATAAGGAAAAAGATAACCGGGTTAATACAAAACATATCTCTGCCAGAGGATTTGTGCTGACATACTTTATATTATCAGTTCTGGCTGCTGGTCAAGCTATGATATATAGTGCTTATGTATATATGGAAGCGGTACCAATAGAATATATTTTTGGTATGATGGGATATTGGGCAATAGTTACTCTGATATTTTGTTTGATAACTGCAAGACAGCGTTATATTGCCTATGACAAGCCTATGCGAATACTCAGCAAAGCTGCAAAGGAAGTGGCAGAGGGAGATTATTCTGTCTGGATTCCACCACTTAGAAAAGATGGCAAAAAGGATTATGTTGAAGTAATGTTTGATGACTTTAACAAAATGGTAGAAGAACTTGGAAGCACGGAAATTTTAAAAAGCGATTTTATTGCAAATGTCTCTCATGAGATAAAAACACCTCTTTCTGTCATTCAAAGTTACGCCATGGCACTGCAGAAAGAAGATTTAACTCCTGAAAGGAGAAAAGAATATACAGATACCATCATAACGGCATCCAAAAAGCTTACTACACTGGTAACGAATATTCTGAAACTTAATAAATTGGAAAATCAGGAAATCCATGCGTCAGCAGAGCCTTATGATTTATGCAGACAGCTTTGTGAATGTGCGTTGTCTTTTGAAGAGCTGTGGGAAGAAAAGAATATTACGTTTGAGGCAGATATTGAAGATCGTGCAATCATCTATGCGGATGAAAGCATGTTAGAAATTGTATGGAACAATTTGCTTTCAAATGCACTCAAATTTACAGAGTACGGAGGAACTGTTAAGATGATACAGACTTCAGATTTTGATACGACAACGGTAACTGTTGAGGACAGTGGTTGTGGTATGAATAAAGAGATAATGAATCACATTTTTGATAGATTTTATCAGGGTGATACTTCCCGTTCACAGGAAGGAAATGGCCTTGGACTCGCGCTTTCCAAGAAAGCCATTGAACTAGTAAGTGGCAGCATATCGGTAAAAAGTACGCCAGGTGTTGGTACCACCTTTATTGTGCAATTAAAAGTGGCATGATTCAAATTAATATTTTGTAAATATTTCTCTGACAACTTAAAAACATTTTTCCAGCATAATAAGAACATTAAATGGATCATAGAAAAATATTTACCTGTGAATCCTGATAAAAAATTTTAATTTTAATGCCGCGAGGAAGGGTGTGGCAGATTGAAGGATAAAAATGGGTGAAACTACCAGAAACGGAAATAATTTTATAGGCTATGAGTATAAAGATGTGACGGTAAAATGCGACATGGAGGCATTATATGCAGATAGCTACCGAAATTTCGGTTGGATTCTGGATGGAAGTACTTCTGCTATTCAAGGGATTAATTCAGTGAATTTGAAATTCAAAAGAGACCGTAAAATACGAAACAAAGTGGAATTGACCAGGCTGCAGCGTCAGTTTGAAAGCTGCGCAAAGGAAATTGAGAGGCTGGAAAACTCCAAATCTATAGGAGCCAGCATTACAGCTTACACTATTGGAATTGTTGGAACAGTGTTTATGGCAGGTTCTGTTTTTAGCCATCTGGCAGGCATGCTTTTACTCAGTATCATTTTGGCCGTTCCAGGATTCTTAGGATGGATTTTGCCATATTTTTGTTATGTTAAAATACGAAATCATAAAACAGAGCAGATAAATCCGTTAATTGATAAGCAATACGATATGATTTATAAAATCTGCCAGAAGGCAAATGCGTTATTGCCAAATGGATAATAATGTACTAGAAAATATGTTGAAAGGTTTTTATTTAAAAGGAGAAAATAATTATAAAAAGAGAAAACAAATTTATAGGTTATGAGTACAAGGATGTAATAGTTAAGCATGAAATGGAATCTTTATGGGCAGATGGGTATAAAAACTTTGGATGGAAGTTGGAAAAAAGTAGAACTTAACCAGTTGCAGCTTCAGTTTGAAAACAGTGCAACTGATATAACCTGTATTTTTTTAGAGGATTCTTTGGATGATATTATAAAGGTTATACAGGATAGACAATATACAAGGTATCCTATCTGTACAGATAATAAGGATAATATTATTGGATTCATGCATATTAAAGCTCTGTATAAACAACAGATTCAGGGAGATAAAAATATAAAAGACATTATTCGCAAGGTTAAGTTTGTTCCAAAGTGGATACTTTGGGAGGCTGGATTTATTTGCAGTTAAGTTCATATCCAAAGATCAATGATAAAATTAACTATGGAAATTATGAATTCACTATGCTAAAGTGTAATAAGAAGAGAATAAGTAAGGTTTTAATTGAAAAGCTTAAGTAAATTTTTATTGACATGAACTTAAATTTATAGTAGACTGTTGTTCAAATAGATAAAGGCAATGATAAGATAAAGTAGAGATGGCAAGTATTTCAAAGAGAGTGGGATAGGGATGTGAGCCCATAAATACACATTTCGAAAATCATCTTGAAGCTGTAGGCTGAAATTTAAGTAAGCTGATCCGGTTATGTAAATCGTTATTTAAGTTAAGTAAAAAAATGGGTGGTACCGCGGCAGACATTTCGCCCCAGCGAAATAGGTCTGTTTTTTTATTTGCCATTTATTTTCCTAATATATAAAGAATGTAATAATTTATAGAAAGGATAGAGACTTTAATGAATATTATAGTTTTGGTTAAACAAGTTCCGGATATGGAAAAAGTAAAGTTTGACAGAGAAAAGGGAGTAGTAGATAGAACATCTGCCAGTGCAGAAATCAATCCTTTTGATTTAAATGCCCTGGAAACAGCAGTTCAAATAGCTGAAAATATCGATGCCAGAGTTACTGCTGTAAGTATGGGGCCTCCAAATACAGAAAGTGCGTTAAAAGAATGTATTGCAAGGGGTGCTCATGAAGGAGTGCTTGTAAGTGATAGAAAATTTGGAGGTTCAGATACAAAGGCAACCTCTACAATACTTGCCAGTGCCATTAAAAAGTTGGGAGCCTATGATCTGGTAATCGCTGGAGAAAAGACTGTAGATGGGGATACAGGACAGGTTGGTCCCGAAGTTGCAGAATTTTTAAATATACCTCATGCAAGTTATGTGAGTAAAATTACAGAAATGAATAAGGACAGTATGGAGTTACATTCTGAAATCTGGGAAGGAACTTATTTAAAAAGTATAAAATTTCCATGTCTTATTACAGTTACAAAGGATATCAATCATCCAAGATTGCCTTCTTTTAAAAATAAGATGAAAGCCAGAAAAGCAGAGATTAAGATGTTAAAACTTGAGGATTTAGAAGAATTTTTGAATGAGGATAATGTTGGCTTTAAGGGTTCACCTACAAAAGTAAAGAAAATAGAAATTCCTCAAATAGAAAAAAGACAGGGTAAAATTTATAGGGAGTCAGATACTGCTAAGGCAGAGAATGAATTAATTGATATATTTAAAAAGATTAAGGTTTTGGAGGTATAGTAGTGGGTAAGGAATATAGTGGTATATTGGTATTTGCAGAACAAAAAGATGGACAAATTCATAAAGTCAGTTATGAACTTCTGGGAAAAGCAAGGCAGCTTTCTGATAAATTAAATGCTTCGGTGTACAGTGTTGTCCTAGGAGCAGATGCTATAGAGGCTGAAGAACTTATATATAGGGGAGCAGATAAGGTATTTTATATAAAGGATGATATGTTTAACCTACCAGAAGAAGTAACCTATACAATTAACCTGAAGAATTTAATTGAAGATATCAAACCTGAAATTTTTCTGATTGGTGCCACTACCCTTGGAAGATCACTAGCTCCTAGATTGGCAGCATCCTTAAATACGGGGCTTACAGCAGATTGTACAGGTCTTGAAATTGATGAAGATGGAAAATTGGTTCAGATAAGACCTGCTTTTAGCGAAAATATACTAGCCCATATAAAAACATACACATATCCCCAGATGGCTACAGTGAGATATAAAGAATTTGACGAGGGTATAAGGGATGATAAAAGACAGGGAGATATTTTAAAGGTAGAGGCTTTAAGACCTGAAAATGAACTGGTAAAAGTGATAACACACATTAGATCCCAGGAAATTAATATATCTGATGCAAATGTAGTAGTGGCAGCTGGCAAAGGATTGAAAAAGGCAGAAGATATGGCTATGTTAAAGGAGTTAGCCGATCTATTAGGAGGTGTAGTTGGAGCCAGCAGGGAAATAGTTGAAGAAGGTTTTATATCCAAAGATTTTCAAGTAGGATACAGCGGCAACAGGGTAAAACCTAAATTATATATAGCTTGTGGAATTTCAGGAGCACCACAGCACCTTGCAGGAATGAAAGAATCGGGTTTTATTGTTGCAATCAATACAGATCCTTCAGCTCCTATATTTAATATAGCAGACTATGGAATAGTTGATGATATGTATAAGGTAATACCTGATTTGATCACTAAAATAAAAGAAAGCAGTTTAGAAACTATAAATTGTTAAATAATAAAAAAGAAGGGATAAAAATGAATACAGATTTAATTAAAAATTCACCCGAGAAGGTAGTTGAAAATTTAAAAGCAATTGTAGGAGAAGATTGGGTTACAAGTGATTTATCTAAGATGCAGAGGTATCTTTATGATGAAACTGAATCTTTACTTCGTCCTGAAGCATGTAAAGATTGTGTGGTGGTAAAACCGGCGTCCCCAGAGGAAATATCAAAAATATTAAAATATGCAAACAAGGAATTATTGCCTGTAGTAGTTAGAGGTGGCGGAACAGGAGTAGTTGCAGGAGCCATACCCACGCAGCCAAGTATTATTTTATCCATAGAAAGATTAAACAAAGTTGTGGAATTTGATGAAAAGAATATTATGATTACGCTGGAAGCTGGAGCAACACTGGCACAACTATTAGAAGTATTAAGTAAAAATGGTAAGCTGTTTTTTCCAGTGCATCCAGGAGATGAAGGAGCACAAGTTGGAGGGATGGTGGCAGCAAATGCTGGAGGCACCAGGGCAGTAAAACATGGAATCATGAGAAATCATGTTAAGGCATTGGAAGTGGTTCTTGCTACAGGAGAAATAGTTACACTGGGTGGAAAGTTATTAAAGAATAATATGGGTTATGATTTGCTTCAACTTATGATAGGCGGAGAAGGAACCCTTGGAGTTATTACAAAAGTTACATTGAGATTATATGCTGCAAGTAAATATAATGGAACATTACTGGTTTCATTCAATAGCCAGAGAGAAGCTTGTGATGCAGTACCTGAAATACTACAGGAGGGAATTACACCTCTTGCTATTGAGTATATGGACAGGATCATATGTGAAGAATCAGCCAAGCAGCTTGGAACTAAGTGGCCCGCAGTTAAAGGTTCAGTAGATTTAATGTTTATACTTGATTATGCCAGTGAAGAGGATTTATATTCAAATAGTGAAAAATTAGTAGAAATATGTGAGAGACATAACTCTGTAGACAGCATTATAGCAGAAACTGAAAAAGAGCAGAGACATCTTTTGGAGATAAGAAGTAATGCATATGGTCCCTACAAAAATAATATAGCAGATATTATGGATGTAGCTGTACCACCTTCATCTGTACCTGATTTTTTTGATGATGTAAAAAGATTAACTAAAGAATATGACAATAAAATTGTTTCTCTTGGACATATAGGAGATGGAAATATTCATAATTTTATTATGGGTGATAATGGGAAGCTACCTGCTAATTATGAAGAACTTAAAGAAGCCATATATAAAACTGCTATAAAATATGGAGGAACAATAACTGCAGAACATGGAACTGGAAAACTGAGAAAAAAACATATGCCTCTTCAATTCAGTAAAAAGGAAATTGAAATTATGGAAGGAATTAAGAAAGTATTTGATCCAAATGGCATTTTAAATCAAGGAGATATGGTGGATTGAAGAAAAGTTTAATTAAATAATGAATAATCTTTTAAAAAATGAAAAAATTAAGGTAAAGTTTAGATATTATTCTTGAAAATTCTAAAAATTACATGTAAAATTATGAATATATATTGATAATAGCACACTTATTGAAAAATAAGGTCGCAAAGCTATGGGTCTAAAGAAAAGTTATTTTTCTATGATTGCCAGGTTGCCAAAATTATAATTATAAGACTTTAATATGTGTATTTATACTTTTTTGGTGCCTATGCTATATAGGCACCTTTTAATTTTTGATCAGGATGATAATTATTATTAATACTAATAATAAATTTAAATAAATGAAAGGACAGGTGTATTAAATTATGAAAAAACATGAAATTAATTTGGACAAGGGAAAAAAAGAATTGGATGTAAAAGTATGGGGTATGTATGAAGAGAAAGATGCTGAAAGTTTTATGGAAGAATTCCAAAAAATAGTATCTACTATACAACCTTCTCAGTACATTTTATCTTTTGATTGCAAAGAATTAAAGGTTTCTACCCGGGATATGGTGCCGATGTTGGAAAGCTGCTTTAAGATGTATAAAGATTTGAATTTCAAGAAAGTTATCATAAATGCGGGAAACAATGCAACTTTAAAGATGCAGTTTACAAGAATAGCCAGAAATTCAGGACTTGATGTGGAGATAGTATAATAGCCTATAGAGGAAATTAGGTGGAATCTTATAAACTTATTATTTTTGTTGTTTAAGGAGGGCTAATATGGGTGTAAAATTGAATTGTATTGATATCTGTCATGGTTCTAAAGTTGTTTCAAATGATTTTTATTTAAAGCACTTCGAGAAGCAAGGTAAACATGTAAATCATTTGTTAGAGGATATAATGGGTAGGGATAAAAGATTTATGTTTGACGATGATGAAACAACTTTATCTTTAGCTCTAAAAGTATCAAAATCTGTATTAGTCAAGGCAAACTTGACCGGTAATGACATAGATATGATAATATGTTCCTCTATATTGTCGGAATATATTGCACCTTCAATGTCAATTTTATTACATAAAGAGTTAAATGCAGGAAGAAATGTAATGTGTTTTGATATGAATGCCAATTGTGCTGGTATGACGGTTGCTCTGGAACTCGCATCAAATTATTTAATAGCATCAAATCGAGCAAAAAAAGCCTTGTTGTGGGTTATGATGATATGCATTCCTTGGTTGCTCCTAATAATGAACTTTGTTATGGCAATTATGGACATGCTGCTTGTGCAGTAGTTCTAGAAAAAGTAAATGAAAATTGTGGGATACTTGATGCGGAATATTATATAAACACAGAAGAAAGTGAAAATATTATGTGTCCACGGAATGGATTTTCCAGTTTTTTTAAATCAAAAAATGTAGATGAATTTCGTTTCAAATGGCTTCCTTTTGATGGAGGGGCATGCGTTTATCCTGCAGCTGAAATTATGACTAGAATGTTAAAGAAGAAAGGATTAACAGAAGATAATATTAGTATGTTTTGTTTTTCACAATTTGCATTTGCAAATATAGAGCATATAAGGGAGCTTATGAATATAGATGAGGACAAGAGTATCTACGTAGGAGATAGATATGGATATACTAGTACAAGCAGTCCTTTTATAGCATTATATGAAGCTATAGAACAAGGAAAAGTTAAAAGAGGAGATTATGTAGTGTTCTGGACCATTGGCAGCGGTTCTCAAAGTATAGTTATGCTTTATAAATATTAAAAATATATAAATTTATTAAATTCTTCTAAGATTCAGGTAGAGTTTACTATAGATAATATTTTTTATCTGAATCCTAGAAGAATTTTAAAGAATTTTAAAGGAACGTAGCAATGTGGATATCTCAACTTTGAAGAATGTAAAAATGTTGGCAGTAGCAGTTTGGGTATAAAAATGATGTACTACTATTCTAATGTCTTATTGAACTTAATCATTGTTAAACCTATAATTATAATAATTAACAGGCTTAAAGATACTATGGGACCTATAATATATGACAAACTCACTCCTTTTACTATTATAGCCCTTAGAATTTGAAGAAAATAAGTTAGTGGCAGAGCACAGCTTATGAGATAGATTATTTTAGGCATGGCTTCTCTTGGGAACATGAACCCCGACAGCAGCACACTTGGAAGTAAAAGTGCCAAAGAAGCCTGCATTGCCTGTAGTTGAGTTTTGGCAACAGTAGAAATAAACATACCTATGGCTAGAGAGCATATTAAAAATAAGGTTCCAAGTACCATAAATAGTATCACACTTCCTTTTATAACTATACCAAACAGCAAATTACCTAAAATCAATACAGTCACCATATTTAAAAAGCCAATTATTGTGTATGGCACCAATTTCCCCATTATGAGTTCAAAGGGAGTAATAGGTGTCATAATAAGCTGTTCAATAGTACCTTTTTCACGTTCACGTACCATTGCAAAGGAAGTCAATATAATGGTGATGTTTTGAAGAATTAATCCCATAACACCAGGTACGTTGAATTTACTGCTTTCCAGGGTAGGGTTATAAAGTAGTAGAGGTTTTATATTTATTCCTGCACTTGTTGGTATATTACTTTCAGATTTTTTTAGTTCTACTTTTTTTATTTTAGTGGAATAGTTATTTCCTATAAGCATGGAATAAGACATGGCAGTTCTTGCTATAGTAGGATCAGAGCCATCTACCAACACTTGAACACTGGCTGTTTCATTTCTATTTAATTTCTTAGAATAGTCAGATGGTATTACAATTCCTACTTTTACTTTTCCCATGTCAATATATTTTTCTACCTCATTATATGAATCTGCGGAACCATAAAGTTTGAAATAATATGAATTTATAAATGCATTTACAAGTTGTCTGCTTTCTAAAGTTTTACTGCCGTCATATATCATGAGATTTACGTTATTTACATCTGTATTTGCTGCAAATCCAAATAAAAGCAGCATCATTATTGGCATTATAAGGGCTATAATAAGGCTTGGTTTATCTCTTTTTATATGGATAAATTCCTTTTTTGTAACTGTGATTAGTCTTTTAAGTTTCAATTTTTATGCCCTCCTTTTTCATTTTTTATTTGTTTCAATTGGGTAAAGGAGGACACTACTTCTCTATTTGAAAGTTCTTTAACGTATTTAATAAATATATCCTCTAAGTTTTCTATATTATTTTTTTTGTATAAATTTTCAGGGGTATCTATGGTTATAAGTTTACTGTTAAATATAAAACCTATTATATCGCAGATAGAGGCTTCATCCATGTAATGGGTGGTTACTAGTACGGTGATTCCATCTGATACCAGATTACTTATTGTATACCAGAATTCTCTTCTTGAAACCGGGTCCACTCCTGCAGTGGGTTCATCTAAAATTAACAGGCTGGGGTTGTGTATTAGGGAACATCCTAGTGCCAATCTCTGTTTCCATCCCCCGGAAAGTGTTCCTGCCAGGTTTTTTTCTTTTCCTGTAAGATTTGCCATGTGAATAAGTTCTTTTTTTCTTATATCAAGCTTTTCTCTGGGGAGCATATATATGTTTCCATAAAAATCTAGATTTTCCTCTACGGTAAGATCTTCATAAAGGCTGAATTTTTGAGACATATATCCTATATTCTGTTTTATCTTTTCAGAATCTTTAATAAGATCATATCCTAAAACTGAACCTTCTCCTGAAGTAGGTTTTAAAACCCCACATATCATCCTTATAGTTGTGGATTTTCCAGAGCCATTTGGACCCAAAAGACCAAATATTTTTCCCTTTGGAATACAAAAGGACAGATTATCCACAGCTGTAAAATCCCCAAATTTTTTTGTAAGATTGTTGATAGAAATTGCATAATCCATAGTAATTCTCCTTTATTTCAGAGTAACATCTAAAAGCATGCCTGATTTCACAGCCTCGAGATTATCTGATATTTTTATTTTTACTTCATATACAAGTTTCATTCTATCTTCCTTGGTCACAATATTCATAGGTGTAAATTCTGCTTCTTTGGATATATAGCATACTTTTCCCTTTATAACTTTATCTTTTATAAAGTCACTTTTCATAGTAACTTTTTTGTTAAGTTTTACATATGGAAGTATTTTTTCAGGAACATATATTTTTATATACATATTATTGCTGTCAAGGAGGGTTATAATTGGGGAACCTAAAGATACATATTCTCCTTTTTTAAAATTAACTGTTTCTACAATTCCATCTGATGAAGCTTTTATATTACTTTTCTCCAAAGCAATTTTAGATAGTGCTATATTCTGCTCAGCTTGATCAATACCATACTTGGCTGTGGCCTCATCTCTGGCTGTAGCACTATTAACTAAAAGAGTAAGTTTATCAGTGGCAGCTGCCAGTTGGGCTTTATAGCTTTTAAGCTGAGCATTTGCAGATGATAAGGCACTTTTTGCATTATTTAGGGCTGTTTGGGCATTATCCAAATCATTTTTGTATTTGTCTAAACTTTCATTAGATTCATATCCTTTTTCATTAAGAGTTAAATGGTCATCATATATTTTCTTCTTATAATCATAGTTAGTCTGGGCGTTATTAAGATTATTCTGGGAAGTTTCAAGGGCAGCTTCCCCTTGTGTTACCAGAGATTCGCTTTGTTTTACCAGCTCTTTTTGTGCATTTATTTCTTCGACTCTGGTGCCGTCGTTGACTTTCCCCAGTTCATTTTCTGCATTTTCAAGTGAAATATTAGCCTGATTCACATTAATTGTATTTTCATCTGAATCTAGTACTGCTATTATATCTCCAGATTTAACTTTAGTACCTTCTTCCACTTTGATATCCTTTATTTTCCCTGATATTTCGCTACTGGCATTTAATTCATCTGCTTCTACAGTGCCTGAAAACTGAAATTCATTGGAGCTTTTATCCATAGTATTTTTAATAATAAAAAATGTTGATAGGCCTATTAAAATTACAGTAAAAATAATAACTGGTTTCATGTTTTTTAATTTGTTTTTCACGGACCTGCCTCCCCTTCTTATTTTTGTTTAATACCATTGAGCAAAATATCCATTAATTTATCTATTTCTTTTTTGTCTCCTTCTCCTGCAAAATATTCAGGAAAAACACTACTCAAGAATATGTAACCTCCTATAATGCTTACTATACTTCGTAATATCAAAGAAGAATCAATATTCCGTAGCTCATTTTTCTTAACATATTCATTTATAAATTTTTCAACTACAGGAAAAGCTTTAGATATTATTTGTTCTTTAAGTACACTTAAAAGTTCCGGATGATAGGATGCCTCCACTAGAACAGTTTTAATCAGTGGAAGATTTTTTTTCACAAGTTCTATTCTATCTGCCATAAGTTCTTTTAAAACTTCACCTATGGGTTTATCCTCACTGCTTTCCATTATTTTTATTGCAGATTCCAGTACAAGTGGTTTCATAAATTTTGTGGCAAAAGGAATTATAAGTCCCATAAGTAGATCTTTTTTTGTCTTGTAATATCTAAATATTGTTCCTTCAGCCACAGATGCCTCTCTTGCAATCTCACTGGTTCTGCTGTTTCCATAGCCATTTTGAGAAAATACTTTAATAGCCGCATTGAGAATTTGCCATTGTCTTTCTGTGAATTCTTTATCGCTTAAATTGTTATCATTTAAAAAATCTTCAAAAAGTTTTTCATAATTGTCATCTGAAAAATTCATATTATACCTCCATGTAAATAAATGAGTAAGTACTCACTTACAATGTACTACTTTTTAATATTGTTGTCAATTAGGTTTTTATCCGAAGGCTACCATTGCTAACACCCCCATATTCTTCAAAGTGGGGGATAAGCACTGCTACGCCCCTGGATAAGTTCTTCCCCTAAAGGATAA
>ENA-UOOE01002105-UOOE01002105.1-fermentation-metagenome-genome-assembly--contig:-NODE-2105-length-15008-cov-3.732629_pt1 | contig 15008 bp, 14 predicted proteins | sample MGYA00245776_ERZ724021 | MGnify/ENA primary metagenome ERZ724021 (study PRJEB28704, sample SAMN03018321) | fermentation metagenome | biome: anthropogenic terrestrial biome; feature: soil; material...
CTAAAAAACGCTGCCGCGTTAGCAAATTTTTTTATGCTAATGCGACAGCCCCTTTCATATTACACTACTAAATTACTTTTCAATAACTGGTGATGAGCATTTATAAATCTAATTGTTCCTGTTTTAGAACGCATAACAACTGAGTGAGTAGTGCCCCAATTATTTTTTGAATAAACTACGCCCTTTAATAGATCGCAATCGGTAATACCAGTAGCTGCAAAATACACATCATCACTTTTTACTAAATCATTTATATATAAGACCTTATTTATGTCCTTTATTCCCATGGTTTTGCATCTTTCTATTTCTTCTTCATTTTGGTGTACCAGCTTAGCTTGCATGTCTCCTCCCATACATTTTATAGCCGCTGCAGCTATAACTCCTTCAGGAGCTCCTCCTGTTCCTATCATTATATCGATACCAGTATCCTCAAAGCCACAGGCAAGTACTGCCGCTATATCTCCCTCAGAGAAAAGTTTAACTCTAGCTCCTACTTCTCTAGCATCTTTTATTATGTCTTCATGCCTTTCCCTTTCCTGGACTATAACTGTAACTTCAGATACATCTTTATTTAATGCCATAGCTACATTAATAATGTTATCCTTATTTGACTTATTTATATTTATTGCTCCCTTTGCTCCTGCACCTACTGCAATTTTTTTCATATACATATCTGGAGCGTGAAGTAAACTCCCTTTAGGCCCCATGGCTACTACTGCTATGGCATTAGGCAATCCCTTTGCTATAAGTGCAGTTCCATCTAGTGGATCCACTGCTATATCCATTTCTACCATATCATCCTGGCCTATTCCTAGCTTTTGCCCTATGTATAACATAGGAGCGTTGTCCAATTCCCCTTCTCCTATAACCACGGTTCCTCTTACCGGCAACATAGAAAAGGCTTTTTCCATACCATCTACAGCTGCTTGATCTGCTGCAATTTTATCTCCCCTTCCCATATATTTAGCTGAACAGAGAGCTGCTGCTTCCGTAACTCTTACTAAACCCATAGCTATATCTTGCTTCATCATTTATATATACCTCCCAAAATATTTATACAGGATAAACACCTAATAATATAGTAAATACAGACATATAACATATAATTATAATACTATTTATAATATATAATAGGTATAATAACGCTAATTACATAAATATTATATCACATTTATAAATTATCACAAGCATAATCAATTAATATGTTACATGGAAAAATGATAAAAAAGAAAACCAGAATTATTATACTTCTGGTTTAAATAAATTCATTTCTTATTTTAACTCCAAGTCCATAGGCTTCCTTTAATACTTCTTCATTCTTTTCCACAGGTATCTTATCCGTATTAACAGCATAAACCTTTTCCATATCCTTTGCATCCATAGCTGCAAAGGTATGATTTAATACAGCTTCTAAAGGTTGAAACATATTTTCCCAATAGCTTCCTGAGGTCCCTAATATCACAGCTTTTTTTATTTTAATATTTTTCCTATCTTTTCTTATATATTTCTTGCTCCAATAAACTTGAAGCCTATCAATGATGGCTTTCATAGGTGCAGATACAGAAGAAAAATACAATGGAGTTGCTATTACTATAACATCACTGACTTTTATTTTTTTATATATTTCCTCCATATCATCTTTTATGGCACACTGTTCCTTTGAATAACAATACTTACAATCTGTACACGGAGCCACTTTTTTATTATAAACATAAATAACATCTACTTCTCCCTGAATACCTTCTATAAACTTTTCTACCAGCTTATAAGTATTACCTTTTTTGTTAGGAGAAGCGAAAAAGATCAAAGTCTTCATAAATTTTGCCCTTTCTTTAAAGAGTTAATTATAAATCAAGTTTTTCTAAAACTTCATCAATTTCAACCTTCTTATCCTTAGGATAAAAAATAGCTATAAATTCTGTATAGTCTGGTTCTTCTTCATCTACTTCATAGGAAGTAAATTGAGCTTCTACCTCCAAGTCTTCCATTAAATCTTCAATGATCTGACCAACTGTATCAACAGCTAATTCACTTAAATAAGGTATAAAGAATTCACCCTTCCATTTTTTGCTTCCATTTTTCTCTCCACTCTCATCATCAGCATAGGCCTCTGCAGCACTTACTTCTTCCTCATCAAAATCATAATAAAATCTTAACACTACTGCATCTTTATCATCATAGGGTAGTTCTTCTACTTCGCTAAGTTCATTATCCTCTAAGTATTCTATAACAGCATTTTTATCCATATTGGTTTCCTCCATTCTTATATTTAAAGGAGAGCTGCAAATTTTTCTACAAACTCATCTGCCCTTTTAAAATCATCTTCACTTGGAACAAATTTAAACTTTAATCCTTCCTCTACAACATTTAATTTTAAAGATTTTAATCTTTCTGTCATCATCGGTACACCTTCGCCGCTCCAGCCATAAGAACCAAAAGCTGCTGCTGCTTTTCCCCTATTGGTAATTGGGCTTATTCCGGATAGTACATCCCAAACAGGTTTAACTGCATCCTGATTGATTGTAGGAGAACCTATAATAAATCCAGAAGATCCCTCTATAGCACATAATGCTTCTTTAACCCCCATGGTAGTAATTTCACGAACCTCTGATCTAATGTCTTTCTCTATTAGCCTTTCTTTGATGTATTTAGCCATTGCTTCTGTATTTCCATAAGCAGATATATAAAGCACTAAAACTTTTTTATCATTCACTTCGGGTAAAGTAGCCATTTTCCTATACAAATCTAAATATTTATGAATATTTTTCCCGCTGTGAACTGGTCCATGACTAGTACATACTAAGTCGAAATCCAAGTCCTTTATTTTGTCTAATCCCATTAAAACGAACTTCTTAAAAGGTGCCATGATAACATTAAAATAATATACCATTTCATCCTCATAATCTTCCTGTTCCCCTGCCACTATGTCATGATCTGGACAGTAATGACATCCTAGGAAGTCGCAGGTAAATAGAAGTTTTTTCCCTTCCACAAAGGTAAACATTGTATCAGGCCAATGTAAATTTGGTGCCTGTATAAATTTTAAAGTTGTTTTCCCTAAAGATAATTCTCCAGGTGCTATCTGGATGTTTAAATCCATATTGGTTATATCTTTAAGATATATTGAAGCTGCTCTAGAACAAATGATTTTGGCTTCTGGATAATCTGTTACGAGTTTTGCTAAAGAACCACTGTGATCTAATTCAGTATGCTGAGCTATTATATAGTCAATTTTTCTATCACCTATAATTTCTTTTATATTTTCTTTAAATTCTTCATAGTATCCATCTTTTACTGTATCTATTATAGCTACTTTTTCATCATCTATTAAGTATGCATTATATGTAGAGCCCTTTTTTGTTTCCATTATTATATCGAAAACTTTTAATTCCGGGTTCTTTACCCCTATCCAATATATGTTATCTCTTAATTTAACACTACCCATTGTTATGGCCTCCTTATTCTTAACTTATACCATTTATTTTAACACATTTTTTAAATTAAAGAAGATTTTTCTCCATTATAAAAAATATATTCATAATGGAGTGGTCTAGTTAAAGCTACATATAAAATTTTTCTATCTAATTCATTTTCATCATAGTTTTTCTCATTGCAATTATATATTATGCTGCAATCAAATTCTAATCCTTTAGTCATGTATGCTGGTATTATTATTCTACTGCTATCAATAGATTTACTGGTGTCCTTAATTGTTGTCCATTCATAAGAACTATATTTATTTAAATAGCTTTTTAACCTTTTACATTCATTATAACTCTTGCATATCACTGCCACTGTATTTTTCCCATTGTTTACAATAAATTCAACAATTTTATCTAGCTTTTCACCAAACTCTTTATTGTTTTTGAATTTTATTACTTCTACTTCTTTACCGTGTCTAAAAACTGGTATAGGTAAGTCCGCACCTTTCATTAAAACTTTTGATGCAAAATCCATTATTTCAATTGTAGATCTATAACTCTTATTAAGTTTTATATAATTAACTCTATCATTAAAAACCCTTTTAATAACCTTATTCCAATCATTTATTCCCTTATAAAAATATATTCCTTGTGCCAAATCTCCCACTAAACTTAGTGAATTTTGCTCCACCATATACTTTAAAGTTACCATTTGAAATTCACTATAATCTTGAGCTTCATCTACTACTATATGCTTATATTTAAATTTTTCGGGAACATCCTCTATCTTAAATTTTAAATATAACATTGGAGCTAAATCATCACTGTCTATTATGCCTTTATTCATATTTTCTGTTATTTCATTTAATAATTTTTCAATAATCTTTTCATTTATAAAAGCATTATCTTTAGGTATAAATTTATAGGCATTTTTCAAGAAATCCATATATAGATTTTCAGTTTTTACTTCTTTCCATTTGGTAAAATACTCATTGAAACATAAATTACTCTTTATTCTTATATCTTTCTTTTTATTATCTCTTTCATCATATATTTCTATTAATTTTTTTCTTCTTTCTTCTCCGTCCTCCATTTGGTTTTTGATTCTAGCTACTTTATATTCATAATAAAAATTAATTTTATCGATAATGTTACATATTTTTTCTTCTAATTTTAAGGTGAAATATCTTTTTATTTCATCTTTTCTAACATTTATAGCCATCTTCTTTAAATCTTTAGTAAAAAGTCTTATGATCTCCTCTTTATTGAAAAGAACATAATTATCAACCATAATATCCTCTATATTTTCACCATCTATCTTTTCTATGTATTCAATATAGGAATCAATTAAAGCTTTGAATTCCATGCTGCTCTTTACATTGCTAATTAAAATTAAATTCTCTGAGTCTTTTCCTTCTTCTAAAATACGTGCTAATTTATTATCCTTTGTAATTATTTTCCTCTTTATATTGAGTATCTCACAAACTATTTCTTCGTAGGTATTTTGTTTTATATTATCCACACCTAAATTAGGTAGTACATCTGAAATATAATCTAAAAAAATTTTATTTGGGGCTATAATCAGTATATCCTTTGGCAATAACTTATCTTTATATTTATATAAAAGATATGCTACCCTATGTAATGCTACAGTGGTTTTTCCAGAGCCTGCAACCCCCTGTAATATAAGCGGTATATTTTTTTCACTTCTTATAACTTGATTTTGTTCACTTTGAATGGTAGCTACAACTTCTTTTAGCTTACTGCTGCCACTCTCTTCTAAATTTACTCTCAAAAATTCATCTACTAGTGCACTGCCTTCTTCAGTGTTTCCTCTAAGTATTACTTCATTTATTCCTTCATCAAAGGCCTGAATTAATTTTCCTTCTCTAATTATAAATTTTCTTTTTAAGGTAAGATCTCCTATAACCAATCCCATTGGAGCCTTGTAATAACACTCACCAAAAGTTCCACTATAATACAAATCTGCAATAGGCGATCTCCAATCTATAACCCGTTCTTCCCCTGTGTTGCTATCACCTAGACCAAATTTACCAATATAGAAACTTTCTGTATCCCTTTTTCTTTCTTTAAAATCTATTCTTGCAAAATAAGGACTATTTTTTCCCTCCACATATTTTTCTAAGCTTTTAGATGTTATATTATAGAGCTTCTCCGAAGTTTCCAGTTCCTCGTTATATTTTCCCTTTGACTTTCTTCTTAAATCTTCTATTTTTCCCCTTAAATGATCCTTGTTTTCTTCTACCCTGACTATCTCATTATCTATCCATTTAATAGTATCTTCTAAATACCTTTCTTCTGTTAATTTATCTTTTTCTTCTATTGCCATTCAATCCACCTCCACTGAAGTACACTAATGTAATATTGTACTTTTTAGAAATATTTATGTCAATAGTAAAAAAGAAGCTTCCACCCATTTTTGTAAAATAGGTGAAAGCTTCTTTTTTAAGCGCTTTTTATTAACTTTAGGTTTAAAGCTTTTGACAATGCCTGTACTACAGCAAATGCTATAATTCCATCCACTATATGATGAAGTGAAGAACCTATTCCCACAGTAATAAGTATCTTATCCAAATTAATACCAAATGGAATAACCACCAAGGCCTCTAATATTCCATGAAGAGGAGCAGTTATTGCTACCATTTTACTATAACCTACTCCACTTTTAATTAGTATGGCCCCTGCTACGCCAACAAAAGTGTGCATAAAGGCTCTCGCAGCTATATAAGAGCCCTTAGTCAATAAAAATCCTATTCCTGATCCAATGCCCACCATAGCTGCAGGAGCTGGTCCCAACAGTATAGCTAAAAATAGTGGAACATGAGAGGCCAATGTAGCAGAAAACGGTCCAACCTGTATGCTTAAAAATCCAAAGGCTATTGGTATTACTATTGCTAATGCAGTTAATAAAGCTGAGTATACAAGTATTTTTATATCTTTCATGATATACCTCCATATTTATAAGTGTATATACAGCAGTATATACTATTCTAACTACATTGTAAATACATTTAATAAAAAGTCGGAATATTCACATATATACAGAATATTCCGACTTTTTATTGCTTTCCTGTACTTCTATATTCTTTTTTCTTTAAAGTCATTTAAATATATTTTTTTATACTGCTTCACTGCATTTATTCTGTTCTGTTACACCAATGTTATAAAATTTCCATTCCCCATTTAATTGTTCATATGCCTTACAGTAAATGCATCCTTCCTGAAAATCATATCCTATTTTTATAAGTTCCTCATGATTTTCTTTACTATTTCTTACATCATTTAAATCTACTACAGCTACATCTATTACATTCCCTTTATTGGTTTCTACTAATGCTCTGAATTTTGGAAGATTATTTTCTTCTTCTTGCACATAGTACAAATCTACTATCTTTAAAACCGTACATTCTTCTAATGATATTTTACTTTTGTATAGATTCCAACCTTGAACCAATGATGAGTAATCACCTATTTTAAATACACTTTCTCCTATCATACAAGCTTTTATTCTATCTCTTGATGTCATTTTAACCCCTCCCCATTTATGCATTTCTTGTTTTAATTTATTATACTATGGTTGTTAAATATTTGTCAATGCCATTATGTATAATCTTCTGAAATTTTTATATATTAATATAAACCCTTCGCAGTTATTTGTAATATATTCATTTTATTGGGGAATATGAATAAATTAAACAAATCATTTTCATAATAAAAAAACTGAGGTAATTGCGCCCCAGTTTTTACATGTTATCTTTTTCTTTCATCATGCTCTTAACTTTCATTAATCTTGTAAGATTTCCTCTTTCATTTTCATCTAATTTCATTACTATATATTTTATAGTTTCTTGAAGCTGTGGTATGGTCATGTATTCCAAAGCATTAACTCTTCTTCTAGTTTTCTCTATTTCACTAGACATTAGCTGGCACGATTTCTCTACCTCAGCTAATTCTAAAAGCTTTGGAAGTATTAAATACAACTTTTCTATTGCACTATCTAATTCTCCAGAAGTATTTACAAACCCGTAAGGATAAATGCTGCCCTCATCATCTTCCATTTTCCTTTTAAACTTCATAACAGGAACATTAACACTCATTACATTCTTTTTCTCAACCTCTAGAGATATACTCTCTTTAGGATAGACTATGGCCTCCTCGAGAAATTCTGAAGACATTACGGCTCTAGCCATAACAAAATCTTTTAAAGATTTTTGCAGTTCTTCTTCCACATCTTTTCTCAATTCATTATTATACTTTATAAGGTCAATAAATCTTCTCATTAATTCATCCTGTTTGTCTTTTAAAAGTTTATGTCCCCTGGTGGCTGTTACCAACCTTTTTTTAAGTTTTGTGAGCTCCATTCTTGTAGGATTAACATTTAATCTCATAGCTAATCATTCCTTTAATCATTCACTTTTTTATCAGTTTCGGGTAAATACTTTTCTAAATATTCATCTCTAATTCTCTTGAGCTCAGTTTTTGGTAATATGGATAACAGCTTCCATCCCAAATTCAAAGTTTCCTCTATAGTTCTATTGGTATTAAACCCTTGGGAAACATATTCTTTTTCAAAGGCTTCTGCAAATTTAGCATAAAGTTTATCTGTATCAGAAAGTGCTGATTCACCAAGTATAACTGATAATTCTTTAGCCTGTTTACCCTGTGCATAAGCTGCAAATAACTGGTTCATTGTATCCGCATGATCTTCCCTTGTCTTTCCTTTACCAATACCCTTATCCTTTAATCTTGATAGGGAAGGTAATACATCTATTGGAGGCATAACTCCTTTTCTATATAGCTCCCTACTCAATATTATCTGACCTTCAGTTATATACCCTGTTAAGTCAGGAATTGGATGAGTTTTATCATCTTCCGGCATAGTCAGTATTGGTATTTGTGTAATAGATCCCTCTCTACCTTTTATTCTTCCAGCTCTTTCATATATAGTAGCCAGGTCTGTATAAAGGTATCCAGGATATCCTCTTCTACCTGGAACCTCTTTTCTTGCTGCAGAAATCTCACGTAGAGCCTCACAGTAGTTAGTCATATCTGTAAGTATAACAAGTACGTGCATTCCCTTTTCAAAAGCTAAATATTCTGCTGTGGTAAGAGCCATTCTAGGAGTGGCAATTCTTTCAATAGCAGGATCATTAGCAAGATTCATAAATAATACTGATCTATCTATTGATCCAGTCTTAGTAAAATCATCTACAAAAAATTGAGCTTCTTCAAAGGTGATCCCTATGGCCGCAAATACAACAGCAAATTTTGAATCAGATTTTAAAACCTTTGACTGTCTTGCAATTTGAGCAGCAAGTTGAGCATGAGGCAATCCTGAACCAGAGAAAACAGGCAGCTTTTGTCCTCTAACCAATGTGTTAAGACCATCTATGGCTGATATCCCTGTTTGAATAAATTCAGAAGGATAATTTCTAGACACAGGATTTATAGGAATTCCATTTATATCTCTTCTCTCTTCTGGAATTATCTTAGGACCATTATCCTTAGGTCTTCCCAATCCATCAAAGACTCTCCCTAACATATCCTCAGATACGCCTATTTCAAGAGGTTTTCCTAAAAACTTTGCTTTACTTCCCTTTATATTTATACCGGCAGAGCCTTCAAATAGCTGAATCAATGCCTTATCCTCATTTATTTCAAGAACCCTACCACGTCTAATTTCTCCTGTTTGTATTTCTATTTCTACCAATTCATCAAATTTTACATTTTCTACTCCATCTACTAGCATCAAAGGACCTACTACTTCTTTTACTGTCCTATATTCCTTAAGCATTTGCTATCCCCCCTTTGCTGATAAGTTCATCAACGTCATTAGTAAGCTGTTCAGATATATTATCCATAACCGAAATATCATCTTCTGGTATATATTTTGATCTAGCTATTTTATCTCTTATTTCTAGGTTTAGTATATCCTTTAAGTATACACCAGCTTTTAATGCCCTTGCGCCTTCATCTCCAAATTTTAATACAAGCTTTAACATCTTGTATTGCTTATTTAATGAAGCGTAGGTATCTATATCATTGAAAGCATTCTGCTGAAGATAATCTTCCCTTATGGATCTAGCTACCTCTAGTTTTAATCTATCCTCTTCAGATAGAGCGTCAATACCTACAAGTCTAACTATTTCTTCTAGGTTTGATTCTTCCTGAAGAAGTGCCATTGCCTTTGTCCTTAAGCTATCCCAATCATCAGCCACATTCTCATTCATCCACTGTCCTATCTTATCCATATAAAGAGAATATGAATTCAGCCAATTTATTGCTGGGAAATGTCTTTTATAAGCAAGTTGGGAATCTAGTCCCCAAAATACTTTAACTATTCTTAAAGTAGCTTGAGTTACAGGCTCTGATAAATCTCCTCCTGGAGGGGATACTGCGCCTATAGCTGTAAGTGCACCTTCTCTGCCGTCCTTTCCAAGGCATATAACATTTCCAGCTCTCTCATAGAATTCTGCAAGTCTTGACCCTAAATAAGCTGGATATCCTTCTTCACCTGGCATTTCTTCAAGTCTTCCAGACATTTCTCTTAATGCCTCTGCCCAACGAGAAGTTGAATCTGCCATTAAAGCTATAGAATAACCCATATCTCTGAAATATTCTGCTATGGTAATACCTGTATATATTGAAGCCTCTCTAGCTGATACAGGCATATTTGAAGTATTTGCAATAAGAACAGTCCTCTTCATTAATGGCTCCCCAGTTTTAGGATCCTTTAATTCTGGAAATTCGTTTAAAACATCTGTCATTTCATTTCCACGTTCTCCACAGCCTATGTACACAACAATTTCAGCGTCTGCCCATTTTGCTAACTGATGCTGAACTACTGTTTTACCACTACCAAAAGGACCTGGTACACAGGCAGTTCCGCCTTTAGTTACAGGGAAAAATGTATCTATTACCCTCTGCCCTGTAACCATTGGTTCTGTAGGATTCAATTTTTTACTATATGGTCTTCCTTTTCTTACAGGCCATTTTTGCATAAGAGTTAATTCTTTTATGCCTTTTTCTGTTTGAACTTCTCCAATTTTGTCTATTATAGTATAATCGCCTTCATTTAAAGAAGTGATTTTTCCTGTTACTCCAAATGGAATCATAATCCTATGTTCTATTACTGGAGTTTCTTGAACTAATCCAATTATATCCCCAGGTTCAACCTCATCTCCTACAGCTTTTGTAGGGGTAAAGTGCCAAACCTTTTTCCTATCTAATGCTGGAACATCTATTCCTCTTGTAATGAAATCTCCTGCTATTTCTGCTATAGCCTTAAGGGGTCTTTGTATTCCATCAAACATACCTTCAATCAATCCAGGTCCTAATTCTACGCTAAGTGGAGCACCAGTAGTTACTACTGGAGCACCTGGTCCCAAACCTGATGTTTCCTCATATACCTGAATTGAAGCTCTATCCCCTCTCATTTCGATTATTTCACCTATAAGACGTTGCTCTCCAACTCTTACTACATCGTATAAGTTTGCTTCATCCATACCTTCTGCTATAACTAAAGGTCCTGAAACTTTTACAATTCTACCAGTATTCAAGTCCACCTACCTACCTTCCTATAAAATATTCACTCCAACAGCTTTTTCTACATTATCGCTAATTCTTTTCATTCCAATATTTAGTGAGCCTTGATTGCTTGGAATGAGTATAATGGCAGGAAGAATCTCTCTATTATACCTTTCAATGGTTTCTTCCAAATCTTTTGCTACCTGTTCAGTAATAAATATAACACCATATTTGTTTGCTGCCATAGTATCAACTGTTTTTCTAGCCTCTTCTATATCAGTTACTGGGAAAACATCAATACCTATAGCCTTAAAAGCCAATACAGAATCCTTATCTCCTACAACTCCAATTTTTCTATACATAGACATCACGCAGCCTTTCTCTAATAACTTCCGGCGCTATATTGTTTAATTTCCCAACCATTATTATTCTAAGAATTTTTATTTCAGTTTCTTTGGCAATTATGTAACCAATTAAAGGTTCCACTCCAAAGCTTACATATTTTGCTTTTTTTACAAATTCCATAATATAATTTTCTGAAAGCTTTTCAAAATAACTAATATTATTAGTTTTACTATAATACTCTAAACCTGATTTAATAATTTTTTCGTAATTTGTATAAGACAATTTATTTATTATGTTATCTACAGATTCCATTTCATAGCTAATCAAAGTTTTTTTGTCTATAGTTCCGCCTTCTATTAGTATTTCTTCTAAAAACTTTCTTTTTTTATTTTGTTTTTTGGCTCTTAACAAAGTTTTTATATTAGTTAGATCTATGGAAATCTTTAAGTAATCCCTTATAAAATCTTCATTAATTTCTTCAGCTTTTAAAAGCATCTCCTTGTACATAAAGCTATCTAATATTATATCTATCTTTTGAGGGTCTTTTTCTTCTTCAAAAGCTTTTTCAGCCTTAGTAATTCCTTCTCTCATAATAGGACTTATTTCTCTATAGTTTTCACTAGAAAAAAATTGTTTAAGTTTTTCTTCAGGAATAGTTCCAACGGGAATTAAGAGATAGCATAAATCCTGCTTAAGTATTTTCCCCTTCAGCATTACCTCTAGGTTATGATAATCATATCTCAAAGCCATAATATCGATAATGCTTTTTTCAGGGGATAAGCTATACATGAGATTATATAATCTTTTTAATTCGTCACTCAATAATGTTTCATAATCCTCTGGCTTATTTATATTAGACATGTAATTTGAATATTCAGTTTCCGAAAGGGCCTTTAAGGCTTCTTCAGAAGAAGAACTATCTATTATCTTATCTATTTTTGCTTTATCAAGGAGTTTAGTTTCAAGGGCCCTAATTCTGGCATTAGCATTGGCGAACTGCAAGTGTTCCATTTAACTAACCTCCTAACTAAATATCATGTCTATTATCTGAGACTCTAATTCATCCTTTAAAGAAAATATTAAAGCTTCAAAAGTATTATTTATCTCTATACCATTTTTAGATAGTATAAATCCACCTATAAAATCTCTCTTTTCAGGGCTGACTTTTATTTCACCTTTTCTGCCATTTTTCTTTAATTCTTCATTTATTTCATCTATAAACTGTTGTTTTATATATTTATCATTATTCGATAATATTATATCTTCATCACCTTGTATATTAAGAGATAATAAGCTTTCCTTGATAAAGGTTAAATATACATCCTGAGGAAGTTTATTTAATTTACCTAAAGCTTCGTCATAAACTTTATTAAGTATTTCTCCCTTTGCTTCTAATTTTCTATTACGAACAGATAAATGAGCATTTGAAATAATTCTTTCTTTTCTACTGTCGGCTTCAATATATGCTCTTTTAACTATTTCATTCTTTTCCTTTTCTGCTCTGCTTACCTCTTGATTTATAATGTCGTTCTCTTTATTTTTAGCTTCTTTTACAATCTCTTCCGCTTTAAAATTAGCATCTGACATTATTTTAGAAATTAAGTTGTCTAAATTAGTCACGGAGAATCCTCCTTTACTATTTATTTAAATCCTAATTTAAAAGTATTTCCTCATTAAACTATTAAAGCCTATAGTTTTATTGCAACTATCATTATAATAGAAGCAACAAGTCCTATAACTGCATAAGTTTCAACCATAGCTGCAAATAATACACCTTTAAACATATGTTCTGGTCTCTTTGCTAATATTCCTATACCTGCTGCTGCAGTTTTACCCTGTGATATAGCTGATTTCCAACCTGCTAAAGCTATTGGCAATGATGCTAAAAATATAAGGAAACCTGCACTAAATGATACTGTCTTTACTCCTCCACCAAGTATTCCTATTTTGTTTAATATTATAAGTGTAGTAACAAAACCGTAGAAACCCTGGGTACCTGGTATGACCTGTAAAATAAGTGCCTGACCAAATTTATCAGGATCCTCTGTGATAAGCCCTGAAGCTGCCTCACCAACTATTCCAACTCCTCTTGCTGAACCAATACCTGGTAGTGCTGTTGCTAAAGCTGCACCTAGCAATGCAAATATCATTCCTCCGTTTTGAGCCATAAATTCCAAAAAACTATTAAAAGTCATATTTATTCCTCCTAATCCTTTATTATATTTACATATTCATTTTTTGTTTTAAATGGAGTGAATTGTCTACCACCACCATTATAAAATTTACCAAAGAACTCTAAATATTGAAGTCTACATGCATGCACATATGCTCCTAATACATTTATTGCAAGGTTAAATATGTGTCCTCCAAGGAATATAAGAATTCCAAAAATCAATGCAAATGCACCTTTCCCTAAAAGCCTTATCATTAAATTAAAAGAAGATCCTATAAGGCCCGTTGCAAGCCCAAGAGCCAAAAGTCTTGAATAGGATAAAATATCTCCTAAATATCCTGTGATACCATACAATCCAAATAGACCACCGGCTATTTTGCCAACTATCCCCTTATTACTTCTTCCCTGTGTAGCTACTAATCCCACAGCTCCAATAATGGCCATGTACTTCCCAACTACAAACAAGGATTGGATTCCAATAGCAGGACCTGCTAAAAGTAATAAAATTCCTGTAACCGTAGCATACCAAAAGCCTACATCAAATAAAGCATCTAATACCTTACCTGATTTTATCAATTCATAAGCTTTTACTCCTAACCCTGTGTACAAATGTATAATGCCCATTATTCCCGCAACCATTAGAACAGTCATAGGATTTAAAGCTGGATCCAGCCATAATGGTTTTATTCCACCAGGGATAAATAAACTGGGCGCATCTCCAAAATAACTTCCATAAAGTATTCCCCAAGCAATAGTAGATACACTTATGCTTCTAAATAATCTCATAAATTTTTGCACAGGTTTATCTAGAGGCAGCAATTTCAATGCTAAAGATGATGCAATAAACATCACAAGACCATAACCAGCATCAGATAGCATCATACCAAAGAATACAAAGAAAAATGGTGCCAATATTGGTGTAGGGTCAACCTCATCATAATGTGGCAAACTATACATTGCAGTAACTGCTTCATATGGCTCAGCAAGTTTATTATTTTTCAATAATATAGGTACATTATCCACATCCTCTGCAGATGGTTCCATAAATTCAATAAAGTATTCATTGCCGCAGCATTGTTTTAAAATATCCTGTAATTCTAATTTTTTATCTTCAGGGGTCCAACCTTCTATTAATAATACTTTATCGGTTTTTAAAAAGTTTTCCACTGCTCTTGCTTTATTTTCTTCCATTTTGTAATATTCAAATACTATTTCTAGTCCATCAATTTTATCTTTATATTTTTTTACTTCTTCTATAATTTCTAATTCTTCTTTTTCGTATTTTTCTATCTTTTCCTTGTAATCCCTTATTATATCCTTTGGCTTACCACTATATTTTAGATCTACTTTATTTAATCCATATTCTTTCAATATATTATTTGACTGTTCTGAAAATGTTTTATGGAATATTACCAATAGGTTTATTTCATCCTTTACTTCATCTAATTTTTCAACATAAGAAGCCTCTATCTCATTATTAAATTTTTCAAGGAACTCCTCCATTAATTTTTTATTTATGC
>ENA-UOOE01002109-UOOE01002109.1-fermentation-metagenome-genome-assembly--contig:-NODE-2109-length-14991-cov-4.391537_pt1 | contig 14991 bp, 16 predicted proteins | sample MGYA00245776_ERZ724021 | MGnify/ENA primary metagenome ERZ724021 (study PRJEB28704, sample SAMN03018321) | fermentation metagenome | biome: anthropogenic terrestrial biome; feature: soil; material...
CCCAAAGTATTACTTCCTGCATCTCCATATTCTTCTGCATCTGGTAATTCTCCTACGCCTACACTATCAAATACTATTAAAATTACTCTCTCCATATAAACTCATCCTTTCTTTAATAAAACTTACTTGAAACATAGGTTAATTATGCCCTTGGATGAGTTTTTTTATATACTTCTGCAATTTTATTCTTCTTTAATACTGCAGAATATATCTGGGTAGCAGATAAATCTTTATGTCCTAGAAGTTCCTGTACAGATTTAATATCTGCACCATTTTGAAGCAAATGTACCGCAAAAGAATGCCTTAAAGTAAAGGCATTTATATCCTTGTTTATTTTGGATTCCTTTGCATAGTATTTTACAATTTTCCAGAATCCCTGACGGCTCATAGGTGATCCTCTTAAGTTTAAAAACAAAGTATCTAAACTATGTATATTAAGTTGTGGTCTTATATCCAAATAATTTTTCAGATATTCTACTGCTACAGAACCTATAGGTACCAATCTCTCTTTATTTTTAAGACTTTTACATCTTATATAAGAAAATTTTAAATCTATATCATATATAGTTAAAGTTAGAAGCTCCATCACCTTCATTCCTGCAGCATACATTATTTCAAGCATAGCTTTATCCCTTATGCCCTTGTAGGTGGTGGGATCTGGCGAATCAAGAAGCTTGTCTACTTCCTCTACAGTTAAAACTTTAGGAATATTATGCTTTACTTTAGGGATTTCATAATACAAAAGAGGATTTTCATTTATTATACCTTTAACCATTAGATATTTATAAAAATTTCTAAGAGAAACTATATTTCTAACTATAGATGAAACCGCCTTTCCTTCCTTTTGAAGATACTGCACATATGCCATTACAGATACTACTTCCACTTCTTGCAAGTTTCCCTCTCTCTTTTTTATAAAATTATAAAACCTATTTATATCTCCAATATATGCATCTAGTGTATTTTTACTCATATGTTTTTTTTCTAGTTGTTCTGCATAGCCCAACAAGAAACTTTCCAAAATTATCACCTACTCTTCGGGAGTTAGAATTTTATAAATTCATTAAAAACAGTAATATAATTGTATATTATATCTATATTTTTACTAAATATACTGTACACAAATATACTGTTATCATAGGAATGAGACTTGACCACAAGGTTATATATTATTAAGTCTATAAATTTAGGTAAAAACATTCCAAAAAATACCAATATGAGGAAACACTTCAATACTTCTATAATAAAACTTGATTTTTGTTCATCTAAAATCATATTAATATCCTCATAAAATTTACTACAATAAGCTTAATCATATTAGGAGTTAAATAGGATTCCATAAAAAAACCTATAAACATTATAATACATACTAGCAAAAAAGACATGGAATAAGATGTAAATCTGACTAAAATATGAGATTTTAATAAAACTCTTGCCCTATCCTTAAAAAGCATAAGTGAAAATTCCATAGCAAGCACAGAAGAAAATATTATACATGGTATGTATATTATATTTTGAGGTAATACTCCCAAAATTGAAAACCACATTCCTTTAATCCCCATGCTGCTTATTACAAAACTCATAGTAAAGCCTATTGTAAATCCTTTAATTATATCTATTATAAGTATTACAGGTATTCCTATCATTGTAAGGCCCAAAAACCATACCACTAAAATTATGGGAATATTATTTTTTAAAGTCTCTAAAAATATAGATTTATAATTTACATTTCCTGAATTGACTGTTGATGTAAAATTCTTAAGATAACTTAAAAGGTCACTTTTTTCAAATCCACCCATATATCTAACACTATATATTCCAATAACTATTCCAGTAAAAAAGCATAATAAACTTATAATATACAGCCAAAAATTATTTTTTATATGTCTATTTATTAAATTTAATGTCCTATTTTCTAACATAATCTCATCCCCCTTTTGTTGATCATCTTCTTTTAATTAATTTATGATTTACAAAAGAGTTATATGACTTTATATTAGTTATATAAAAATAAATACTAGCTCACTACCTATTAAAAATATATTATATCATCATAAGGGCACAAATAGTTTTTGCGTCTATTATTTTCCCTTCTTTTATCATTTCTTTAATTCTATCTATTTTAATTTCTTTGACATTTATGAACTCATCTTCATCTCCTAAATCATCTCTTCCTTTATATAGATCTTCTGCTTTATAAATAAATATATATTCATCACAAAATCCAGGGCTTGTAACTATTCTACCTAAATATTTAAGTTCTTTGGCCCTATAACCTATCTCCTCTTCCAATTCTCTTTTGGCACATTCAAGAATGTCTTCATTTTTTTCAATTTTACCTGCTGGTACTTCGAGTAAAACCCCTTCTATGGGTTTTCTAAATTGTTCTACCATAAATAAAGTTTCACTATCTTTGTAAGCAAGTATTGCTACTCCACCTGCATGATTTATTATCTCTCTTTTACTTGTTTTCCCATTTGGTAATTCAACTGTATGAACATTTAAATCAATGATTTTTCCACTAAATATTGTTTCTTTGCTTATGGTCTTCTCAAAAAAACTCATAGTTAAACACCTCTACTTCTATTGGATTATTAAATTAACCACTTTTAAGCTTACATCTTAAATCATCTACTTAGACCTTATTCATTGTAATCAATTTTATACTTCAACATTATTCTTGTCAATTAAATGCTTATTATTATTCTTATTTCATTTTATATCTTAAAAAATCTTCCATTCATGTCCAGGAAATAAACGGAAGATCCTAAATAAATTTAACTAACTCTATTTTTTAATCTTAGTTTATCAGCGACCATAGCTATAAACTCACTATTGGTTGGCTTACCTTTATCATTATGTATGGTATATCCAAATATTTTATTTATAGTTTCTAACTGTCCTCTTGACCAAGCTACCTCAATTGCATGTCTTATTGCTCTCTCAACTCTGCTGGCAGTAGTGTTATATTTTTTAGCTATGGATGGATACAGTTCTTTGGTAACTGCAGATAATAATTCCATATTATTTACTACCATGGTTATTGCCTCTCTTAAATACATATATCCTTTTATATGTGCAGGTACACCTATTTCATGTATTATATTTGTTATTTCCTGTTCTAAATCAGTAGGATTATCTCTTGAAAATTTTATTTCCCCTGCCTCTATAAGAGATATAGTTTTCTTTACCTCATCTCCGCTACTTATGACATTATTAAACATCTGTCTAATTCTTTGAGTAAATATATCCATATCAAAAGGTTTTACTACATAGTAATCTGCACCAAGTGTTATAGCTCTTTGGGTTATTTTATCCTGTCCCACTGCAGATAGAACTATCACTCGGGTCATTGGCTCCATATTCATACTATTTAATTTCTCCAATACTCCGAGTCCGTCAAGATGAGGCATTATTATATCCAATACTACTAAATCCGGTTTTTTTTCTTCAATTAATTTAAGCGCTTCTACCCCATCTTTTGCAATACCTGTAACTATTATGTCTCTTTGATTTAAAAGATAATCATTTAGAATATTACAAAATTCTTTATTATCATCTGCAATAATTACGTTTATTTTTGATTCTTCCATACTTACCACTCCCCCTTTTTTTAACTAATTCCCATATGTTAACAAAATAATAAATTCGACACAGGAATTTTATTTCCTTCTTTTTTATATAAAAAAAATTTTTTATATATTTATTTATATGATATAAATGTAAAAGATAACATTTTAAATGCTATCTTTTACAATATTATTTTACCATATTTTCTATATTTACTCAAATCCTTTATAATTTTTATTTACATTTTTTATTTTGACAATATATTTGTATCTTTTAACATCCAATCTATATAAATTCCATAACCTACATCGGGTTTATTTATGAGCACATGGGTTACTGCTCCCACTAATTTATCATTTTGAATTATGGGACTTCCACTCATACCTTGAACTATTCCACCTGTCTTGTTTAATAATCTATTATCTGTAACTTTTATAATCATACTTTTAGGTCCTGGTAAGTCCTGCGATAACAATTTTTCTATCTGTATATCATAAAATTCAGGATTATCTCCATTGACAGTAGTTAAAATTTTGGCAGGACCTTCTTTAATCTCATTTCTAAGTCCAATTTTGATACAACTAGCTCCTTTTTTAAGTTTATTATCTCCTTTTCCAAATACCCCACATTCTGTATTTTTTTCTATATTGCCCAGTTTAACTTCCTCATTAACAAATATACCTTTTAACTCTCCTGGATTTCCCTTGGCACCCTTTTTAACTGATACAATAGAGGATTCTACTATTTCTCCTGAGTTTATATTTAATTTTGTACCTGTATCTATATCTATTATAGGATGACCCAATGCAGCAAACATACCACTTTTTTCATCATAAAAGGTTAAAGTTCCTATTCCTGCAGTAGAATCTCTTATCCATAGCCCTATTTTATAGTTATTATCATCTATACCACTAACAGCTCTCACTACCTTTTCTATCCTATTGCCATTTCTTTCTATTAATACTTTAACATCTTTACCATTCGTTTTATTTATTTCAGCTTGAGTCTGTTCAGAATTTTTTACAAGAGCATCATTTATTTTAATTATATTGTCTCCTATTTGTATTCCAGCTGTTGCAGCTGGACTGGCAACCTTACCTTTTGGAGTCTCTATATCACAAAAGGCTACCACCAAAACTCCTTTAGTATTTAATTTTACTCCTATAGGTTGACCACCCAAATATACAGTAACATCACTAGCTGCCACTGTATTAAATGTAGATTCTATTTTATTATTTTGAAACCAATGAATATTTTTGCAAATACTTTCTTTATAATAGGCAACTGATATTATAAACAGGATAGGAATTAACATCCAATATAGAGTATTTCTAATTTTTTTTGCCATGGTTTTGCCTCCTGTCTTACACTGCTTCTTTAGCTTTAAGTTGCCCTTTTAAATATGTTATTATGCTATCATATAGTTTCATTTAAAGTTAATGTATTGTTTTAAAATATAAATTTTATACAAAAAGTTAAAAGTCACCTCTTGAAGTACTCATAAAAATAATTTATCATTTTATACACTTTAGAGATAACTTATAAAATCGATACTATTTAATTTTGTCCTTTTTTAAATCCGCCATATTAATAAGTTCTCTGGCATGTTCTAAAGTAATTTTTGTAACTTCACTGCCACCTATCATTCTTGCTATTTCATATTCCTTTTCCTTTTTATTCATTTTTTTTACTTTAGTATAGGTCATATTATCAATTACCTGTTTTGAAACCCAATAGTGAATATCTGACATACATGCAATTTGAGGAAGATGGGTAACACAAAACACCTGATGCTTTTTAGATATTACATACATTTTTTCTGCTACACACTGTGCTATTCTTCCACTTATACCTGTATCTATTTCATCAAATATAACAGAGGGAATAAAATCCTTATCTATAAATACTGTCTTTAGTGCCAGCATTATTCTGGAAAGCTCTCCTCCTGATACAATTTTTTCCAGAGGTTTCAATGGTTCTCCAGGATTAGTAGCTATATAAAATTTTACATCGTCCATACCTTTTGAAGTAAATTTATCTTCCATTTTAACTTGTATTTTAAATTTACTTTTTTCAAGCCCTACAAAATCCAATTCATTTTTAATGTTTTTCTCTAAATCCTTTGCTAATTTACTTCTTATTTCATGAATTTCCTTACCTTTTAATTTAAGTGTATCTTCTAATTTTATTTTTTCCAAATTTAATTTTTCTATAACCTGAGACATATTTTTCATTTCTTCATATTTAGATTTTATTTTATCTCTATAATTTAATATATCCTTTACATTACTTCCATACTTATTTTTAAAATTATTTATCTGGTGTATTCTATTATTTATGTACTCCAGTTCATTTGCATCATAGTAAAAATTATCTTTAATACCTCTTAAATCCTCTATATTTCCCTCTATATTATAATATATATTTTCAAAGGAATTATAGATATTGTCAATTTCAGGCATAATATTTTTTATGGAATTTAATTGTTTTATAATTATTCCTAAACTATCATATATGGAAATTTTTCCTTCTTCTCCACTATATAATTTTATGTAACAATCATTAATAACAGTATTTATTTTTTCCTGATTTGAGAAGATTTTGAATTTTTCATTTAATTTTTCCTCTTCCCCTTCAATTAAATTTGCAGAATCTATTTCATCTATCTGATATTTTAAAAAATCTGTGATTTTTTCCTTATTTTCACCTTTTTGTGATACTTCACATATTTTTCTTTTAATATTGTTTAAACTTTCATACTTTTCCCTATAATCTTTTAATGGGATATGAAGAGCACTTTCTCCATAATAATCTAAATAGCTTATGTGATTTTCTTCTGCCAGTAAATTCTGGCTATCATGCTGTCCATGTATATCCAATAATGTACTGCTTATTTTCCTTAAATTAGATACTAAAATTGACTTTCCATTTACCTTTGCAATAGTTCTTCCAGATTGAAAGGATTCCCTGCTGATTATAACCATGCCTTCTTCTCCTGAAATACCTTCTTCATTTAATATTTCCAAAGTTTTAGGATTTTCTATAGTAAAAACAGCTTCCACAAAGGTTTTATTTTTACCTGTCCTTATTAAATCCTTATTAAATTTACTCCCCATCACATAATTTATAGCATCAATAAGTATGGATTTACCTGCACCTGTTTCCCCTGAAAGTATATTAAAACCTGATTCAAAAGATATAATTAATTTTTCTATAAGGGCAAAATTTTTTATATTTAATTGAAGCAGCATATTACAGCCTCCTACTGTGAAATCATTTTTTTCATCTTTTGAGTTATACTATGGGCCTTTTCTTTGTCCCTAGCCATCACAAATATAGTATTATCTCCAGCTATAGTTCCTGCTATGCCAATGAACCCTAGTGAATCTATAGCTTCTGCTGCTGCAGAAGCAGAACCTGAAATAGTCTTTATAACTACAAAATTATCTATATTTTCAACACTTATTACAGTTTGGGAAAATATATTTACAAGTTTATTGGATAAAAAACTTTCCGTATGAGATATGGTTGCATACTTATATTTCCCATTATCCGACAATACTTTTATAAGCTTTAATTCTTTTATATCTCTAGAAACAGTGGCCTGAGTTACATTCATACCACTACTTTTAAGTTTTTCTGCTAGTTCCTCCTGAGTTTCAATATTATTCGAATTAATAATTTCCAGTATTTTAGCGTGTCTAGTTACCTTCATAATATTCCACCTTCACATCCTTTTGCATTAAAAATAATTTTCTCTCTAAGTGTATTAAAATAAGCATCATCAAATTTAATAAGTCTTCTTTTATTTTTAGATTTATTTATTTTTATGGTTTGAGAGCCATTCACTGCTACCCATTTTTGACCATCTATAGATAAAAATGAATCTTCATAATTTTTTTCTATTGATATACTTATACGAGATCTGCTATCCAATACGATACTTCTAGATGCAAAAAATTGGGAATACATAGGTGTTAAACACAATACATCTAAAAATGGGTGTATTATAGGACCTCCTGCAGATAAATTATATGCTGTAGACCCTGTAGAAGTGCATATGATAATACCATCTCCACTAAAGCTATTATAAAAAGCATCATTTATATACACATCATATCTTTGTATTCTTGACTTAATCCCCCTATATAATACCACATCATTTAATCCGTCATAACTCTTTATTTTATTACCTTCATTATAACTGCACTGGATCATATCTCTTTTTTCAATTGTATACTCCCCTTTAAAAAGTTTTTTTAATGCAGCCTCTACACTGTTTATTTCTACTTGTGCCAAAAAACCTAAATGCCCTATATTAATTCCAAGTATAGGTGTCTTTGATCTAAGCACATTTCTAGAGGTGTTTAATATAGTCCCATCTCCCCCAAGCACTATAATCACATCCAGACTGTTGCTTTCATTTTCATCAAGCCCCGTACAATTCTCATATGTTTTTATAGTTACATTTCTATCTATATTTTTTATATTTTCTATTATGAAATTCAACATTCTTTTATTTGGATCTTTTATTGTATTAACATTAATTCCTATATTCTTCATAGTTCCTCTCCATTCAGTTCCCCATGTGATGATCTTACTATAGTATTTATATCTTCTTCTTTAAACAATTCACGAGCTTCTTTTTCCTTGGTAAAATATATTAAATATTCTATATTTCCTTCGGGTCCCTTTATAGGCGAATAATCAAGAGAAATTATTTTAAAATTATTTTCTTTTAAAAAAGTTACAATTCCTTTAATAACTTCTATGTGGGTAGATTGTTCTCTAACTACTCCTTTCTTCCCAACTTTTTCCCTTCCTGCTTCAAACTGGGGTTTTATAAGAGCTACTATACTACCACTTTCCTTTAACAAGTTCATAACTGCAGGTAAAACTTTTTTAAGTGATATAAAGGAAACATCTATACTGGCAAAATCAGAATATTCTCCTATATCTTTAAAAGTTACATACCTTATATTGGTTCTTTCCATACATACTACTCTTTTGTCTGTTCTAAGCTTCCAGGCAAACTGACCATAGCCTACATCTATGGAAAATACCTTTTTAGCTCCCCTTTGAAGCATGCAATCAGTAAATCCTCCTGTAGATGCTCCTATATCCAGACACACTTTATTTTTTAGATTTATATTAAATTTTTTTAAGGCTTTTTCTAATTTTAAACCTCCACGGCTTACAAAAGGAAGCTTTTCTCCTCTAAATTCTATATTAGAACTCCTTTTTATATTTTGTCCACACTTATCTACTCTCCGTCCATCTACGAATATTTCTCCTGCCATAATACTGGCCCTTGCCCTCTCTCTTGAAGAAAAAATACCTTTATCTACTAAAAGTAAATCTATTCTTTCCTTTGGTTCTGACATAACAAACTCCTTTGTCACTTTTAAAATATACCACTTAACTTCACTACTTTAAGAACTTCACCTACAATACTTTTTACGTCAAGTCCATATAATTTATATAAAATACTTGGCTTACCATGCCTCACAAATTCATCTTTAAATCCTAGGTTTATTATCTCTACTTTTTTATGCAATGTATTCACATATTCTAATATATAAGAGCCCAATCCACCTCTTATTATATTGTCTTCAATAGTTATAATAGTTACATTCTCTTCCACCAGCTGCTCTAGCATTGCTTTATCTAAAGGTTTAATGAAACAGGCACTTATAACTCTTACTGAAATTCCCATTTGCTTAAGTTTTTCCGCTGCCAGAACCGCATGTTCCACCATTCTTCCCTGGGCCACCAGCGCTATTTTCCCTTCCTTCAAAATACATTCCCATTTTCCAAATTGAAAATCTTCTAAGGGTGTAAGATATATATTATCTCCTCCCCGTGGATACCTTATAGCTATAGGACAATTTTGATTTAATGACCACTTAAGCATATACATAAGTTCATGTATACATTTAGGTGACATAATAGTCATATTGGGCATTTCAGTTAAATAGGATAAATCAAATATACCTTGATGAGTTTCTCCGTCATCTCCTACAATTCCTGCCCTATCCACAGCAAAAACTACTGGCAGTTTTTGAATACATATATCATGAAGCAGCTGATCATAACCTCTCTGAAGGAAAGTAGAATAAACTGCAAATACAGGCTTTAATCCCTCCACTGCCATTCCTCCCGCCAGAGTCACAGCATGCTGTTCTGCAATTCCTACATCAAAAAATCTTTCTGGAAACTCTTTTGCAAAATTTTGAAGTCCGGTACCATCTCTCATTGCCGCAGTTATAACTACTATTTTTTTATCTTTTCTGGCCAGATTTACCATTTCATCTCCAAAGGCTTTGGAGTATGTATTGGTAGAAGTAGCTGCTATTTCTCCATTATTACAATTGAAAGGCCCTATTCCATGAAACTTACCTGGATTTTTCTCTGCAAATTCATAACCTTTCCCTTTTTTAGTTATTACATGAATAATAACTGGATTATTTACTTTTTTTGCAGCAGTCATAACTTCTGTAAGATCCCTTATATTATGTCCATCTATAGGGCCTAAATATTTTATTCCTATATCTTCAAAAAACATCCCTGATACTACCATTTTCTTTATTCCATTTTTCAATCTTTCAAGATATTTAGCCATACCTTTCCCTATATTAGGTATTTTTTTTAATGTACTTTCCACTTCTTCTTTAAATTTATTATACTTGGGATCTACTCTCAATTTGTTTAAATATCTAGATACTCCACCTACATTTTTTCCTATAGACATCTGATTATCATTTAATATTATTATAAGTTTTGTTTTTCTGTAACCCACATCATTTAATGCCTCCAGTGCCATTCCTCCCGTTAATGCTCCATCTCCTATAACTGCCACCACATTATGCTTTTCTCCTTTTAAATCTCTTGCCCTAGCCATACCTAGTGCTGCAGATATGGAAGTACTGCTATGTCCAGTTTCAAAAAAATCATATATACTTTCACATCTTTTAGGAAAACCGCTTATTCCTCCAAATTGTCTTAAAGTATGAAATTTATCTTTTCTACCTGTAAGGAGTTTATGCACATAAGCTTGATGGCCTACATCCCATATAAGTTTATCATGATTTAAGTCAAAAATACTAAATAAACTTAAGGTAAGTTCTACAACTCCCAAATTGGAAGCCAGATGTCCTCCCGTTTTAGATACGTTTTCAATTAAAAATTCTCTAATTTCTAGAGCCAGCTGTTTTTTCTCATCCAGAGACATTTTTTTTATGTCATTTACATCTTTATAATTATCTAATAAATTAAACATTTTATCTATCCTCTTTTACACAATAATAATAGAACTTAAATACATTACTGTTTCATAATACTTTATTTTTTTCTATTTAATAAAAGCAGGGTTAACTCTTTTAAATAAGAGGTATCGCCCTCTATTTCATTTAAAATTTCCATACATTCCTCAGTAATTGTATTGCACATTTGGTCACATTTATCCAATCCATAAACAGTTACAAAGGTAGTTTTATTATTATTCAAATCGCTTTTTGTTCTCTTTCCCAAAACAGCAGCATCACCTAATACATCCAATATATCATCCTTTATTTGAAATGCCAATCCTAACTTTTCACCATAACATTTTAATTTGTTTATTTCTTCCTCACTGCAGTATGAATATATTGCTGCAGAAACTATTGAAGCTTTTATTATGGCGCCTGTTTTCCTACTATGCATATAATAAAGCTTATCTATAGGTATTTTAATATTTTCACTTAAAATATCTACTGTTTGCCCCCCTATCATTCCTTCCACTCCTGCACTTTCAGAAATAATACTACAGGCTTTTATGGCATTTTCCCCTCTTCCTATGCAATGCCTAAACATAATATTCATAGCTTCATTTAAAAGGCCATCTCCCCCAAGTATTGCAATAGCTTCTCCAAATACTTTATGATTTGTAGGTTTTCCTCTTCTTAAATCATCATTATCCATGGCAGGCAGGTCATCATGAATTAAGGAATAAGTATGTATCATTTCTATAGCTGCTGCAATATCCATAACTTCAATATAATTTTTATTATACATTTTATAAGTTAGGAGAAACAACATAGGTCTTATTCTCTTACCGCCTGCATTTAAACTATACTCCATGGAATCATATACTCTTCTATTATAACTTCCTTTACCTTGCATATATTCTCTTAAATATATATCTAGTTCTTCTCTTAGGACTTTAAATACCCCTCTAATTTCCATAATATATTCTCCATTCTATAATTTTAACATTCAATATTAAAATCTTTTTCTCCCTCTTCAGTAAGAACTTTTATTTTTTCTTCAGCGTCATTTAAAATTTTATATAATTTATTGCAGAGTTTTACTCCTTCTTCATAACTTTTTATGCTACTTTCCAAAGATAACTCACTACTATCCATAGATGCTACTATATTTTCCAATTTCAACATTATACTTTCATAGGTTTCCGCTTTCCTAGGCATGAGCTTGCAATCACCTCACTTTTTGTAATGAATAAGCCTAACTTGGGAAGTTCCGTCTTTCATTATAATCTTAATTTTATATTTTTTATTTAGTTCCTCTATGGAAGATATAAGATTTTTCTGCTCATCTTCTATTATACAATATCCCCTATTCAAAATATTTAATGGATTATGGGCAGAAAGAAGTGCATTTGTTTTCCCAAGTTTTTCTTTTTTTTCATTAATAGTTATTTTTATTTTAAAATCTAGAAACTCTTTGATTTTGTCTATATTTTCATACTCATTTGCTATATAAGTTAAAGGATTATTCATTTCTAGGGTTTTTTGCATAAAATCCAATTTACTTTTGTTACCATCTATTGTATTCTTAACATTATTATAAATCGTATTTTTATAATTTAGTATTTTTTGTAGATATTCTTGCAAACTAAAGACTCCAATTTCTGCAGCAGCAGAAGGGGTAGGTGCCCTCATATCAGATACAAAATCCACTATGGTATAGTCAATTTCATGCCCAACTCCTGTTATTATAGGCTTTTCGGAACTATATATAGCTTTTGCTAATTTTTCCTCATTAAAACACCAAAGCTCCTCTATAGAGCCTCCTCCTCTTGCTATAATTATAAGTTCCACATCTTCCATAGAATTGAAAGTTTCAATACCCTTTATAATATCATCACTAGCACTTGTTCCCTGTACCAGTGAAGGATAAATTAAAAGCTCTACTTTTCTATTTCTTCTCCTGGTCACATTTATTATATCTTTAACTGCTGCTCCTGTAAGTGATGTAATTACTCCTATTTTTTTAGCGTATACAGGTATCTTTTTCTTATGTGAAATATCAAATAATCCTTTTTTCTCTAACTCTATCTTTAATTTTTCAAAAGCCAGATATAATTCTCCCATTCCATCCGGCTTCATTTTGCTGCAATAAAGTTGATATACCCCTTCTTTTTCATATAGGGATATTCTGCCTTTAACTATAACTTTCATACCATCTTCTGGCATAAAATTTAAATTTTCTACCGAACTTTTAAACATAATGCAGTTTATTTTACTATACTTATCTTTTAAAGAAAAATACATATGTCCACTACTGTGAAGTTTAAAATTAGACACTTCTCCTTTAACAGAACAATTACCAAGTATAAAATCATTATCCAATGTTTTCTTTATGTAACGGTTAATATCAGATACCGTTAATGTTTTAATATACATACTTTACCTCTTTATTTTAAATTAAATATCTAAAAATCAAATTCTTCTTAGATTCAGATGGAGTTTGCTATAAGGAATGCTTTTCTCCCCCTGAATCTTAGAAGAATTTATCCAGGGGTATAGCAGTGCTTATCCCCCCTTTTGAGAAAACTGAGGATTCTAACACTGATAGCCTTGGAACAAATAACGAGTAAGCACATAGTAAATATACTGACTAGTTATTCCTTTGAAAATGTCTTATTATACATTACTATTTTTTTATTTTTTCATCTTTTATCATATTTCCAAGTACTCCATTTATAAATGGAGCAGATCTTTCAGATGAATATTTTTTAGCTAATTCTATAGCTTCATTTATAGACACTTTTTCAGGTATGCCATCTTCGTATAAAAATTCATATGTACAAATTTTTAAAATTGCAGAGTCTACTTTAGATAATCTATTTAATTTCCAATTTCTCAAATACTTTTCAATCTCCATATTTATCACATCTTCATTTTTCTCTATTCCCTTTAACACTCTTATTACATAATCTATATCTATGCTTTTTAAATCTCCAACATTTTCTCCATAAATCTGTGATGTACTATTTGTATGACTCATTTGTTCCATTTCAATATTTTCTTTTAAATTTGATATAATAACATCAGCTTTTTCTTTATTTATAGCCATTTGAAATAATAATTTCATGGTCAATTCTCTAGTCTTTTTTCTATTCATCTTTTCCTCCCGCCTGGATATACACTCTTTTAAAAATAATTATTGTCATTTCAGATATAATTATACTTAAACTAATATACTAGTTCAAGTGTTATATATTTATACATAACTTCAGCATATTTAATACATATATTAAACATAAACACCCTCTTAATATAGAGGGTGTTAGTATTTTACTCTTCCACAATATCATCATTTTCTTCTACCTTAGAAATCATAACATCTTGAACATGTATATTTATAGCTGAAACTTCCAATCCCGTTATAGATTCTACTGCTCTTTTTACATTTCGTTGAACCTTTAAAGCTACATCAGGAATTCTCACTCCATATTCTACTACCACATATAAATCTATAGCTGCATTATTTTCCCCCACACTTACTTTGACACCCTTGGATAAATTCTTTTTACCCGTAAGTATTTGTGTAATTCCTCCTACAAGACTGGCACTCATTCCAACTATTCCATCTATCTCTGTAGTGGCAAGCCCTGCAATTACACCTACAACTTCATCAGATATTTTTACAATACCCATGTTAACTTCATTATTCATATTTTCTTCCATAACTGCACCTCCTAGATTTCACATCATGGAAAGATTAACATTAGATACATTATATCAAATGAATTTTTTTTTTACAATTAATTTCATCATGTTTAACTCATTATTATTTTCACATATGTTATATATATTATGTAACTATCCTTACTGCATTTAATATTAAAATTCTAGTTTTCTTTCACTTCTATTTCCACATCCTGCATTTTAGAAATACTCATAACCACATCTTTTATTTCCCGTGTGTTTTTATCCGTTAACTTTTCCTTATTTTTAATTATTACTCTAACCTTATCATTTTCTACGGAGCATATGGCATCCTCATATCCCTTACTTTTTAAAGTACTTTCTATCTTCATTTCATAATTTGCATTCATAGCTAGGGCAGTATATTTTTTTTCAGCATCTGCACGATTATTCTGGGATACATTCTGGTCATCTATAAAATTTTTCAAAG